>VTLG01012373.1_pt1 | contig 21276 bp, 17 predicted proteins | sample 4694571 | NCBI WGS metagenome assembly VTLG01 (sample SAMN12604809, study PRJNA352737) | marine metagenome | biome: ENVO:00000447; feature: ENVO:00000209|ENVO:00000569|ENVO:01000036; material: ENVO:00002151; isolation source: viral sequences binned using virsorter ... | reverse complement strand
TCCTGTTGAAGTATTCCCATCAGCAGTTTCTGCTTGATCCCACCTTATGTAAGTCCAACCATCACATCCATCTATAAATCCTTGTTTTAAAACCTCTGTTCCTGATCCACTTGGAATTGCCATATTAACCTCCCATTACCCATGATTGATGTGTTGACGATTGCATAAATGCTCCTTTTTGTTTAACTTTAGTTGTTGTAGAGGTTTCAATACCACCATTTGCCGTGATTGTTCCACTAAATGTACCAGTTGTACTTGTTAATCCTGCACCAAATGTAACTGCTGAAGCAAAAGTACCTCCATTACTTTTGGAAACCATATCTGCCGTTGTAAAACTCTTAAATGCCAATACATTGATTTCATCCAATAGTTGCCCGGCAGTAGTAAGAACAATACTTGAACCATTACTTGCTGTATAATCGACTCCATTTTTAAGTTGAACACCATTCATAAACACAATTAGATTATCTTGTGTATATGATAATGTACCTCCTACATCTGCTGTTCCAGAATATGTTTTAGATGTTACTTGTGATGATGTGGTTACAAATTTATATTCTAGTAAACTTACATCTCCTGCTGAAGTTGCGGCTATCCAGTTACTCCCACTATCGAGTATCCGCATTTCATTTGCAGTTGAACTAAAGAATAAACTACCAGTTTCTAGTGTATCTCCATCGTTATTAGTAGTTGGCCCTTTTGTAGTGCTATTATATTGTCCATATACACCCCTGCTGGCAAAAGTAACTGCTTTACTTGACCCTGCGGCAGTCATATTTTCAGAAATTACAATAGAAGTACCATCTATAGATAATACATTAGGTTTGGGAGATGTTGGTATCCCTGTAGCACTTACTACTTGCCCAACTCTTATACCAATATTACTTGCTACTGTAATTGTAGATGAGTTTTTTGCCCATGAAGAAGATGTTGGTGTAACTACATCACCATGATACCAAGTATTAGTACCTGATCCATTACTTGAGTGTGCTATTGCTGTCCCACCAGAACTTGTTGCTAACTTAAAAGTGTTAGTAGTTTTATCCCTTACAAAGTAGTTTGTGCTTGCACTTAAATTGCCGGGTAATGCTCCGCCTGTATTTGCAACTCTAATTATTTGTGTATCTACTAACCCATGACCATTTGAAGTTATTAACAATCCTGATGAACTTGAAGCAGTAAAAGATGGGTTGTCTGCCATCCTACCAAGATATGTATCATCAAAGGAATCAAACGAGTTTGCTACTGCCGCCGCACTATTTTTAGCGGCTGTTGCTGAATTAGAAGCATCTGTTGCATGGTATTTAGCTGAATATCCTGCATCATCTACTGTTCCTGCTGTATATGTTGCCCAATCTTTTGCTGATCCTTCATTAGCTTCACCTCTACCATGTGTACCTACTGCCCATTCCTTAGATGACATATCCCCGGTTGAACCACCAGTAACATCCGCACCAGTTTGTGAAGCCCAATTCTTAGCACTACCACCAGTTCCAGATTGACTACCCTGTGCATATTCCTTTGCACTAAAGGTTGTATCTACAGCCGCACTTGTCTCTGTTGCCCACTCTTTAGCCGATCCTGCTGATGGAGCAGTTCCACCTGTTTCACTAGCCCAAGATTTTGCTGATTTATCACCAGAAGAACCACCTGTTACATCTGCTCCTGTCTGAGATGCCCAATTTTTGGATGATCCACCAGTAGAATTTTGTGTGCCTTGAGCATATTCTTTTGCACTAAACTCTGATCCTGTAACTGCGGCAGAAGTTTTAGTTGCATAATCTTTTGATGAAGGAGTAGCTGAACCTACTGCATGTTCTTTTGCAGAATAAACATTACTTTGAGGACTAGCAACACCATTACTATAATGATTTACTACTGCACCAGATTCAGTCGCATAACTTTTTGCTTCTAAAATATAATCTTCTGAATTATCAATATCTATTGAAGAAACAGTTACATTACCACTAGCATCAAATTTAACTGATTTATTTGCTCTATCTGAAGCAGTTACATTTAAAACAGCTTGTGTTTCAGTTGCATCAGAAGCAAGTAATGTGTCAGAGAATCTAATATCTCTTTCAGTAGTATTTTTAAGCTGTTGGACTTGATTTACAATTAAATCTAATTGACTTTCAAGTGATTCTGCATCAATTAAAGAGTTATTTAATAAATCAGTATTTTGTTGAAAAGGAACTTCTCTAAGTAGAAGTATTTTTACATTGGTTGGAGGAGCAACTAAAAATTTAACTGTTGCTGTTGTTCCTGAGATTGTAACTGTATAATCAGTAGTTATAGCTTTTAGTAAGGTTTTATTCCAAGTAAGAGTACCTTCACCATTAGTTGTAATAACTGATACACCAGCACCTACCGCAGTTTCTAATTTCCATGTTGTTGATGTTTTTTCTCTAATATAATAATCAGTATTAGCTAATAAGCCAGTAGGTAACGAAGTTGCGGCTGAAACCCTTATAACTTCTCCATTTATATGTCCATGTGAAGTATTTGCTGAACCATTAAGAGTTACATTTGTAAATGTTGAGTTATTATCTTTATCAGCAGTAAATGTACCAGTATTTGTTAAATAAACTTTAATATGGGATGCATCTTTAACAGGAATATTAGTCCCACTAGAAGCAAATACATACTCAGTTGAACTATTATTCCCAGTAAATTCTGCTCTATTTAGATCCGTTGTAATCATGAAAAACCCCCATATGACCAGAAACTAGAAGGATTAACTAAAAATCCATTATTAGTTCCTTCTTCTCTTGCTTCCATTCTTTTTAGGTATCCCGGAGTCATTGTTTCCATTACACCATAATGTAAAGCATAGTTTAAAACGGCCTCTGTCCAAAATAAATTACCGTATGGAATACTATAACGCAAGTTTTTCCATAATTCTTGTGCATTTGTATCACCATTTACTAATCCTGTAACTAATCCACCCCAATTTTTAATGGTAGAATATGCACTTCCTCCTATTACTTCATCTACTTCATGCTGATACCTTCCATATTGTCCTGCTATAAAATCACCTATAAATCCAGCCAAACCACTATATACTAAAGCATCTGTTAATGTTTTTGGATCATCAAATGCTGGAGGTTGCTTCCCTGCTACCATGTTTTTTAGACTAATAGAAGCATATCCAAATGTCAAGGCTGGTAATACATGCATTAAAGATGGTAATCCCATATCGTACATTCTAGGCATTAAAGCTCTTATGAATTTTACTTGATGTGTTCTAAATTGAAAGAATAATCTTGATAATGTTTCTGGAACTGATCCTCTTTTTGTATCACCATACATCCATGCCCTGTCTGCCGCTCCTGCTTCTGGCACACCTAATCTACTTTCCATAACAAAAAACCTATTCAGGCTTTCTCTTAACTTTTTAGAACCACCGTGATCTTTAACCCAATCTGATGTAATATATTTAATTTTTTTTGATCCTTTCTTACCTTTAAATAAAGTTTCATCAAATGAACCTATATCTGTTAATTCTTTCCATTCTTTCTCATTTATACCATATTCACCAATTAATTTCCTAAATCTTTTCCCATCTTCACTTTTTAAAAGATCTGCATATGATAATTTCATTTTATTAGCAAAATTATTAGACATCATTTTTGCTAATCCTTCTCTACTTGCATTTGTCCACCAATTCAAGAGATTCCAATCAAACATTTTATCTGTCATATCATTTAATAACCCCATTTTTGGATTATTTATAAAATTTCTTGAATAACTTTCAAATATGCCATCAACTCCTACATTTAATTGTCGTAAAAAGATATCTCTTTCTTCTTTGCTAACCTTTTGAAATGCTCTTCTAAGCATATGGTTTGCTAATCCCATATATCCTTTACCTACTCCTGTTCCTTGAAAATGAAGAACTAATGCGCTTGTCCATTGGTCATTAACAGAGGTAAGTGTTGCTTTCCCTAATTTGGTTAGATATTCCATAAATTGAAAGCCCATTACAAATTTAGCAACAGTTGGTCTAGCGATCATATATGCATCTCCAGATACTTGTGCTAATGCACCTCTTAATCTCCTAAGTTGACCATCACTTATTTTCCCATGTTCATGTAGCATTTCCATTGCTATTTTAGTTTTTGTAATGGGATTAACATCTTCTTCTGTAGCTAACTTTAAATTCTTTTGTGCTTCTTTTATTGCTTCTGGTTCTTCTGATTTTTTTGCTTCTCCTAATTCATCTTGTAATTTCTTTAGTGTTTTTTCATCAGGCGTTTTACTAATTCTGTAACCATAGCCCATTGCTTCACCTAAAGCTATATTATTATCAATTAAGGTCATATTTTCCATAATTGCATGAGCCATATTTTCATGCCCATATTTGGTATTATAAGCCATCAAATCAGCAGTACTCTTAAAAGAAAATGTTCTTCTCATTCTAAGATATTGTACTAACATACCTTCATCTGAACCTTCTCCTGTCATTTGCTTATATGCAGATCTTAGATACTTTTTCATATCAAATTCTTCTGATAATTGGATACCTCTTTCTGCTAATGCATTAATCATTTGTTCTTTAGTTTTTTCATAATCTAATCTAACAAAGATATCATCTACCCAACCATCTTCTCCTGCTTCCATCATTCTAAAGGTATCATGCCATTGTTTAGTAATATAATCATCTCTTATACTAACTCCAGCACCAAAAGTATTCATTTCTCCTACTTGACCAATTTGCCAATCATTAATAGCTTTAGCAAATTTATGCGCTCTTTTGTTACCTGTTTTGGATTTTGGTGTCCATCCATCTAATTCTTCTAAAAGATGAGCTACAAACTGAGGTTTATTTAAAAGACGTTTAATACTATTGTTATTATCTCCTAGTATAGAAGCCATATACCCGAATCTTGACTGCGCTCTCGTTAATGCTCGAGATGTAATTCCTTTTGCATCACCTACCAACAAGTTAAATAACTGTTTATAAGGTTTATCACTTTCAAATACAATTGTCTTTAAAATGTCTAAATAATCATCTGTTTTTTTTCTTGATATAATATCACTAATATCTGGTAAAGAACCATCCTCCATCGCTTTAACGATGATATCACGCACTTCATTGGCACTTTTACCTTGTTCTGCAAGAGAATCAATGAACCTTTGTTCTTTTTCACTAAATCCAGCTTTAGATAATATATCGAAACACTTTTGGCTCATTTGAATTTACACCCAAAGAATTTATCTAAAAGTTTACTTGTTCCTGTATATACATCACCACCTAACTCTTTAACATATTCTGTAATAGGATGTAATGCTTTATTCTGTTCTGCTTTTATTGCCGCCTCTACATCACCTTGTTTTTGGTTCCATTCTGCTTCTGCTTCTTCTTTAGTAAATTGTTTAGGTGATTTAGATCCAGTTCCATTCCATCTAGATTCACCCCATTGTTTAAAGTCATTAATATTTTTACCTAAAAATTCGCCCAATTGTGTGTCGGAAAACTGTGATTTTAATTTCCTAGCCATTGGGACTGTACCTAAGATACCTCCAGCTAAAGTAGCAATACCTATATCTGTCATAGCCGCTATATAATCTGAATCTTTATTATTTTCAGCCGCACCTTTAACCATTTGGAAAGTCGCTTCTGCAAATCCTGCTTCTCCTGCATAAATTGCTACTGGTTTTAATGGCGAAGATATTGTTGTTAGAGTCTTACTAATAAAACTACTATTAGCTGGAGATACAGCAGTTTGAGATAAAGTTGAAACAGATTGAAATCTTTTTGTTAATTTTGAACCCATAGCACCAAGTTTAGATGTTATCCCCATAAATGGTACATATGTTAATGGATCAAATAATGCTGTACCAACCATTGTAGCTACATTATGAGCCGCCCATTGGTCAGTATTCTTCATATATTCACTATAATATACTTCTCTGTCAATTTGATCCGCATCTAACTCAGCTTGCAGTTCAGTCATTCCTTCAAACCAATCTAATCCATCTCTTTTTGCAGGATGCGTTTCCCATTCATCCTTACTTATTTCTGCTGATTCATCTAAGGCATTAGCAACTATTCTTCCAGCGTAATGGATGGGATTACTTTGTCCTGCAATTAAAAATCTCTCAAGTTGAGCATTTATTTGTTGCTCCATTGATGGTTGATACTTTTTTATAGCATTACCAAATACTTGATTCCTATACCATCCGCTACCTTGATCTATATCGTAATCTTGTATTACCATAATCAATACCTTTGAAAAACTCTTGGAGGTCCTATAGCTGTGGATATTTCCTCCCACATTTCATTCCACCACCTATCTTTCCAATTATAAGTATGTTCAGTTATATGTAAATTCCACGCTTTTTCAAATTCGGGTTCTGATTTATCTTTGTGTTCTTCCCAAAATGGTTTAATGATATTATCATATTCAAATTTTCTTGGATCAGCCATTTCTATAGCCCAATGTGGTACACTCTTCCAACTAGAAAACAATGGAGCTGAATTTTCTTGGGTAAACTCCATAGATTTTTTACCAGTATCAGGATTCTCAACCATCTTTCCAAATTTTTTATAATAATCACCTATCTTAGTTTTTAATGTATCTTGACCAAGAAAACTATAATCATGATCTTCAGAAATTTCAGTTGCACCACCATATTCATTAGGTCTTTGTTTAATACCTTTTTCAAGTTGCTCTTGTTGCCAAACAGCATTAGTTTCATACCAATCATTCTGTGCTTCCATAAAATAATATGATTTAGCATCTTTTATTATCTGAAATGCTACTTTATTAGGAATAATCATATCTTGAATTGTTTTTTTATTTAACTGTTTTGAAAAAGGGCCATCGTCTTGGATTATTTTTGGTCTCCCTACAGGTCTATAACGACCCTGTGAGTGTATGCCACCCATTATAACAGCTTCCATTCCTGTACTATTATTATTTCGTCTAAAAGAAATCCACATAGTACCTTCTGAACCATATTGTGCTTTAATGTCATCATTCATTCTTTGTACTGTATCAATAACATTTTTTCCTGATAAGTTAGCATCATCAGGTATTGGTACAATTTCATGTCCTTTCTTTTTATCAAAATACATGAGCATATATGGGATTCCTTTTTCTACATCTGTTATATCTAATTGTTCTCTATCTAATTCTGAAGTAGAAAAAACTAAATTTTCAGTACCACCTGTATCAATAACTCTATAATTTCTATATATATGTTGTGCTATAGAAATTCTATCATCTTCATACATTTGGATACCTTCTTTAAAGGTAGAATTATGCTTTAAAATATCTATTAAATGACCATGAGCATTCCTTCTATTACCTTTTTGAATCATTGCTGGCATATATTGAGTAAAAATATCACGATATTCATACTTAGCATTATCTCCATTACCCCCTAATTGTACTGGCACACCACTTATATCATCTTTATATAAAGTATCAAATATAGATTTTCTATCATTTATATCTAATTCATCATATAAATCAACAAATGCAGATTTAGCCATATTCAATTTACCCGGATTTTGCTCATTTAAGCCAAGAACAGTCCCTTGATGCCATCTTATATAATCTTCGGAATCTGGACGGTTTTTCACTTTATCCATCCAAATACTAAATTCCTCAAAATTTTCAAACGGATTCATTGTAATTTCTCTTTATCAAATTTTTTTGTCTTAAATGTATCATAACCATGTAATATCCTTGCTCCGTCAAGTGCTGGTTTTGGTGCATAATGACTCCATTTAAAATCATCCAATTTTAAATATGGATTTAATAATTGTAATGACTTCATATGATTAAAAAGATCCTTCTTTTCTTCCCTGCTAAGCAAACCTCCCGATGGATCAGAACCTGCCTTACTAACTTTTTCTAATAATCCTATATCAGAAAGTGCTGTTGCATTTGGGAAATTTATAAGACTTTGTTGTCTTGGTCTAAAGAAATTATTATCTGCAAATTCATATGCACCATAGATATCATTCCTTTTACCTTCTTTATCAATAGTTTTTTCTTTCCAATTTTCACGAGTTTCATTTAATTTCTGTGGAGACATTTTTAAATAAGTTTCTTTATCATGGTGTAAAAGATTAAAATCAGTTATTAATTCATCAATTTTTTCTTTTTGCTCCTCATGGGAACTATTATATAACATATATACTTCATTATCTGTATCCGTAATAGGATTTATAATTTCTGCGGTACCAGATGAAAACATTCGAGTATTATGATACTTTATAACACTGTTTACAATTTGATTAAATTGGGCTGGTCTTAGTTTTACTTCATTACCTGTAAGCCAATATTTATGTGTATGAGGTTTAATAATATCTCTCATTTTTGTTTGAACATCATCAAAATTCAAATCATATTTATTACTTATTTTATTAATTATGTAGTCTTTTGGTCTAAATCCTTTACCTTTTACATATGTATAATTATCTCTAATATGTTTACGTTGTATATTCAAATCTTTCGAACTTATATTTAATTCTAAATCACCCATTTGATTATTAAAATTTCTTGCTTTTTCTTTTTTATTTATAGCATCTTCTCCTCTCCAAGCAATTAATATATGTTCTTGTAATTTAGCAGGATCATAATTAGGATAATTTTCTAATATACCATCTTTAATAACATATCTTTCTGTCTCAATATCATCTTCTGTTTCACCTAAATTAATTTGATTATTTTGAGAACTTGGAGGAGGACTCTTCTTAAAATCGGCAAATGTTTGTAAAAACAGTTCTGGATTCTGAGCGGCAAAAAGTTTTTGGGACATATTAAAATTATTTCTTTCAGCTCTTTCAGCATTTTCAGCTTCCTTACTTATTGCTGTATCTAAATATTTTGCAACTTTAGAAGGATCAACCGATACACCTCCAACAGAATAAGTTTCAATAGTACGATATGTTGAATCACCCTTACCCATTGGATCTCTTGGATGTAGCATTGTAATATTTTGCTTAAATCCTTTTTTAATCTGATCTAATGCTTCTTTTGGATTCTGAGATAAATGCCTTGCGAAAACCATCCCTGCTAAATCTTGTTTAAAATTCATCAATAATGTATCTGCCTCACTTTGTCTCAAAGTTTGATGTTTTATTTCTTCTCCTAAACGTGCTTCAAAATCTTTAGCCGCTTTTTCAGCTAATTCATTACTATTTGGTTTCCAAAATGTTTTAGGTAAATCATCTCCCCTAGACATGGCTGTTAAGCTACTATTAAAGCTATTAAGGCTATTAACACGATCAGTCTCTAACATTTTTTTGCCTCTATTTACTAATTCTTTAGCAAAAACAGTTTGAGATTTTATCATAAATGCTTCATTTCCATATTTTACTGCTGGCTCCAATTGCTTTTTTGCATCTTCTGATATATCTTCAGACATTGTATAAGGTGATAATTTATCTTTACCATATGCATATTCATCATCTAAATAATCTTCTTCCATATTTTTTGGACTTAGATATTTAGAACTTATTTGATTTAAGTTACTATCTCTAAGTGCTTCTTGCTTTAGAAAATGGGTATCCATTTTTAACTTTTCTTCATGGATTTCTTGCCTAATACGATTTTGTTCAACTTTATCCCATGCATTAAATAGATCAACAGCACCTTGCTCTAGAAGTTTTGTAACCCTTATATGATGGTCACTACCTATATCATTAACTTGAGCCTCAGGGACAGCACTACGCCCACCCATAGATAATGGTTTAGTATTTATTCTAGTTTTTTTATAATTAGGTCTTGCTATTTCCATTTTAACTCTTTATTTAAGGACGTACGAATCTTTCACCACTTTTAGACCAATATGCTTTAGAAGGATTGGTATATCTGGCTTTTGGTTTCCAAACAGAACCACCACTTTTTCTCATTAACTGTGGTGGTAATAACCCCGGTGGTCTTTTATATTGATATCCGCCACTTTTATTAAGAATACTCATAACTTTGTTACTTTGACGTTGTGAATGACCTCTAACTATTGGCGCCCATTTTTCTTGTTGTGACATATTTGCTGGACCCATATAAGCACCACTTGCTTTTGCCTTTTGCCTCAATTCGTCATTAGTCATTTGACCTAATTTAGTAAATCGACTTGGAGAATAAGCATCAGGACTCTTAGGAGTATTATCAAAATGCCCTCCACTACGACCTATATAAGAGTGAGGTTTAGATTCTTGACCTCTTGTATCAGATGAAGCTGTATGCTCTCCTCTACCTCCTTTTACTTCACCAGCAACAGCACTTGCACCAGAAAACCATTTTTGGAAATCACCTGATCCAAATCCAGCAGTTACTACTGAGGTAACAGCACTAATACCAGCTTCCAATTTAGCATCTCTTCCTGCTTGTCTAGCATCAGAAGCACCATCTCTAATAGCTTCTGCTTGTGCTTTTGCTTCCCTTGTAATTCTTTCTGATTCTAAATTAGTTTCATATTTATTTCTTTCAATATTTATATCCATAACAGCTCTGACATTAGCTTCGTCTAATCTAGCATTATTTACCATTGCCATTTGTACATCTACAGCAGTTCCCTCACCTGATACAACACCACTACCTCCCTGTGCCGTTTTAGTAGATTCTCTATTTAATGCTCCATCTATTCTAATATTTTCTATTGCATCACCACTCTGGCTTTTCATTCCAAGATAGTTAGAGTAGCTAGATTTTTTTAATCCTCTTACATCCTCTTTTGCCTGTTGTTCTACTTTTGCCGCTTGTGCATCTAATTTGTCTCCAATACGATCACCTTTTTTTGCGGCTAGAATACCCTGTCTACCTTTCAAGGCTACTGTTGATCCTACAAACCACCAACTCATGCTACCTCCAATTCTTCATAATCTTTTGCAATAAGCTCATTTTCAATTTGATCAAGAGTTGTTTTATTAGTTGGATGTACTGTTACAAATGTACAATCTGTATGAGCTAATATTACTCTTTTTGTACCTACTGGAGTAACACCATAATAAGGAGCAGAAATACGCATTTCACCTTCTTCTGATAATATGGACATTTCTCCTTTTAAAAGGAAAAAAGGATGTTCAACTTTATGTATCTTTGTTACTAACATTGCACCAGCAGGGTTAAATATCTCCCTTACATACTGATGTTTACAAAATGTATGCTTTACAGGACTAAAATCTGGATTCTTTTCTGGTGTATATGTCTTTTCATCTTCCAACATTTTATTCTGTAATGCAATTATTCCTTTTCTATATTGTTCTTTTGTATAATTTGTAGGAAAAAACTCATCTGGTGTATTAATAGTTGCTTGGAATCTTTTATATTCTACGAAATCCCATGCTTCATCAAAAGGAAATGTATGTTCGATATTAAATTTTTTATTCATATCATCAAACTGGAGTCTTGCTGATTCCCGATCCACTATGTACCTCCTGTTTCTGATTCTATTACAAGAGCATTTATTTGCATAGGGAAAGGACCATTTGAAATTATTTCTAAATTATGTACATCCCAACCTATTCCAGATAATGATAATTCCCTTTTACCAGAAAAAAGATCAATTTGATTACCCATTTGATTTTGCATTGATCTAAATAGTATCTCTTCTGATAAATCGTTATATTCAATTTGAATACCTAAAGATTCTTCTATTAATAAAACTAAAGTTAATAATCTTTTAGAATATGAATACTGATTTTTAGGTGATGCTGGTTCTAATGTTTCCATTATTCCAGAATAAGGCAACCCTAATACAACATCAGTAGCTTCATAATTATTAAGAACTACAGATCCATTAGTTGCTACAGTTTTATTAATATGTTGCATTCCACCATAATATATTTGTACTTCTTGTCCTACTAAGTGAGTTAATCCATTAACAGTTGAAGTTACCCAATTATGAGTAGGTGATCCAGCATTTGTATATGCTATTGCGGTTCCTCCTGATGCTAATGCAAGCCTGAATGTATTTGCATCAACATATTTTACATAATAATCTTGATCTGCTACTAATCCTGTTGGCAATGAACCACCAGTATTTGACACACGGATAACTTGTGTATCAATTAATCCATGACCACTAGATGTAACTAACATTCCAGAACTACTAGATACTGTAAATGATTTACCACTAATAGATTTTGTTAAAGCACTATCTGAGAAAACATAATGATTCCTTGCTAATGCTCCTTCTTTTGGGAATCTACCCATTGTCTCAACATAATATGTTGGACTACCATTAATTGTTCTTTCAACTTTTAGCCATAATTGATCGTGACTTGCAGTTGGTATCATTTCTATATCTGTTACTTTAGTATCTGCCCCTCCTAATGTATGTTCTGCCCATGCTTGAAATTCTGCTTGTCTATCATAACTTAATGATAAAAGTCTACCATCATTCATCATTACCCAAATAATATTATTCGGTCTTTCTTGCCAAATCATTTTTTTAATTTCAGACGATTTAATAATATCATAACCTTTTAATGATATTTTACTCGAAAACCATTGTCCTTGTTGACCTTCAAATATTAATGCCTGTACATCTTTGCCTCCAATTTGGGGATAAATTAAAGTATTAGATACTACAATAGGAGGTGTATCAGTTGCAGAAAATGTTGTTTCTCTATTAATTGTATATCTAAATGGTGTAACTACTAGATTAGTTTCTGATCCATAAAGCATATAAACACCAGCAGATGTACCCATTGCTAGTTTCTTTGATTCTGCTAACCATTTTATTTCATCTAATGTATCTGAATCTAATGTAAAACTTAATCCATTTGAATCTGTTATTATTTCTCTTGCTAATCCGTCTGTAACTGATGAACCAGCATCTTGAGCCGCAATTTCTGTAGGTGCAAAAGAAAAGAAATCCGCAGATTTAGAAAGCCATATTGTAGAAGGATTAGTTGTAGTAGCGGCTAATACCATTCTTTGCTGATATATTTGAGCTACTTGAGGCCATCCTCTTGCATCACTAAATATTCCTAAACGAAATTCTGATGTACCTTTTGTATTGTCAGTAGTATTTTCTCTTGTATTACAAATTTCTGTTTTAAGTATAACAGTAAATTCTCTTTTACCTCCTGATGTTGTTACACTACCACTTTTAATAATTCCCCAAGCCCATCTTATTCCACCAATTGCTTCTAAAGGTCTTGATAATGGATTAACTCTAATTAACCTCCCCTCATCTGCACTTGTAAACATACTATTACTTGTAGTAGTTTCCGTATTCCCACCTAAATACTCTTTAAATACAACTTCTGACCCTGATTCATATCTTGGTCTGGATAATTTAACAGAAGCATTAGCATATGTTTCACCACTTGCAATAGCAAATTCTAGTGCTTGTCCGGCATCGGATGAAGATACTTTAAATGTGCTAGAAGTAGTAGATACAACATACCAATCTTTAGTACCATTATATGCAACTGGTGTACCAGCAGTATTAACAAGATTACCCCAATCACCAGTACCTACTAAACGAACCTTCATCCCTGTTTGAAGGCCATGATTCATTAAAACAATACTATTACTTGATACATCAAATTCTACATTTGCAATTTCTTTAAAGCTAGTAGGTTCAGTTTTTAATTTAATAGTATATTGATTTTTATCAGAAACACTTCCTTCTTCTTTGTAAATATTAATAGAATCATAAGGACCATCCTCCATAACATATTCTTGGACAGACCATTTACTACCATCTTCACATACATCATCACCAGTATCAGTTAGATCAACTGTACGGATAATAGTATATGGTTTCCTTGTGGGGCAACAAACAAATATATAATCTCCACTTTGTGTAGTTTTAAGATTATTTATTTCTGTTGATGACCACGCTAGACCATCTATTTCGAATGTTGCTGGAGTGGATTCTTTGTTTTTTAAGAGTCTGTCCTGTGACCATACTCTCAAATAGGAGGAGCCACTAGCATAACCAATTTCTAAAATATAAGTATTATCTTTATCTTTAAAAAATGGATGCAGAGTAGCAGAAGAGTTTTTTGCTAAATCTATATAATTTGTTCCCGGTCTCTTTACACAAGGGCCAGAAAGCGTAGGGATCATATTCTTACATGATTTTAACCCATAACTATAAAATTCTTCACTCGATCTACCATGAAATGCTTTAGCTAAAACACCTTCAGTAAATTTTGGTTGCAAAAACTCATACTTTGCCATAGTAAACTTTACGTCTGCTCTGCGGAACTTTTAGTCTTCCATGCTTCCATATCAACTTCATAACCTAAAGATGGTGTATTAAAGGTTCTATGAATAACATGATACTGTCCACGTTTTGAATTAAAGTAAGATGATCTTTCTCTATGATCAGGTGTCCTATCTTTAGAATTAGCAGATCTAGCTTCTTGTAAAGCTATAACATACTTCCTCATCATCTCATCCTTTAATCCTGCTTTACTTGTTAAAGTTTCTGCAATCTCTAAAGCTAATTTCATTGCAATAGCTTCGGATAATAAGGAATCTAAATTATTAATATCTGTTGGAACTGCAACATATAATAGATATAAAGAAGTTTCATTCGATAGAAGGTTCCGTTTTTCTACCTGAAATTTTGATACTGGATTAACTTCAACTACTTTGATGCAATCAGCAGGGAGTTGAAACATATAATTCCAACCAAAAACAGGCGCACCAATTTGTGTTAATTCTTTTCTTTCTAATGCACTATTCCAGACATGCATTCGTAGAACAGTTGTAATAACATCATCTATCCTGCCATTACAAGCTCTTGCTCTAGCATTATTATCTGTTAAACTTTGAATACTTGATTCGCCTAGATTGCTCAAGGCAAGGTTAGCTATACCAGTTTTATCCATAATAAACTGTTAGTAATGGGGGTCAGTTACCCAACCCCCGATTGATATTAATCAACAGTATAATAAATTCTAACTTCTACAAATGCAGTAGTAGTTGTTGCTGTTGCTCCACCAATAGTTGCTATTACAGTCGTTTCCGAAGTAATTGAAACTGGTGCTAAAGCAATATTTCCTGAACTCTGATCTGAACGATGTCGAGTTCCAACTGCTGTTGAAGCGGCCGCATCTAAAAATGCAGTCGCACTACCAGTAATACCTAAAGATAAAGTGGTACTACCAGCTAACGTGGCAGATTGATGTAAAGATGCTTCCCATACTTTTGCTCCGGGAGGCAGTTTACCAAAGGAAATCGTATCAGAAGTGGTGTGGACTAAATTTGCCCCTACCAAATCGCCAAACGAAAATTTATCATACAAGACACGCATTCTACCGCCCTGATCAGCGACATCAGTCAGCTTTGCAGGGACAGTTACATGTCGTTTCTTGTGATTTGCAGCATTTTGATTAGCCATATTTTCCTTTCAAGTTATGGGTTAAGGTTTATAACAGTCAATTTGAATGACCATCTCTTCCCATACTCGAGTTGCACCAATATCCATTTCAAAATATGCATATGGTACAAAACTTTTATCGGCACGACGCTCAATCTCAGTCACAGGCTCTTCCCAAGAACAAAATGCTAGTCCTTGAGGATGGAATGCTAATACACTTTCTACTTGAGTAGCACCGCTACCAGTAGTAGGCATATTTTCATACCTGATGAACTGAAATCCAGCAAAGTAGTTGGTCTGTCCTTCAACCAAAGCACGAATATTATTATAATCAGCACTTTGTACCCTTGAAGAATGCAACAGAGCTTCTATTTGAGCGGCAGAACATACTATGAAATAAAGTGGATTACCACCTTCATCATACTGATCTGCTTCTTGCTCAGATAACAGTCTACGAGCATTCAACAACTTGTCGATTGATAATGTACGACCAGTAGAAGATGTAGAACTGATTATCCCTGCTGTTTCTGCATTAGGAGAACTGCTGTTATGGACATAAGTTTTGTCAATGAAGGATTTAGGGAAGTTTGTACTATTCCATACAATCTCCGTTGCTCCATCCATTGCTCCACCATCTGATTCATATGCTGAACCAAATGCGGCATCAACGATTACTGCATCCATTTTCCTTGCCATTGCCATTGACGTAGCTTCTGCATAAGGCTGGAACACATCATAGTTCATTCTACGAGTGTCAAAACCTTCTACAAAGAACCCCGCATTTTTAGGTTGTGCGGATACTCTCCTACGTTTATGGGAAATGGCTTGTACTGGTGAATCAGCAAACCTTGCTACCTTGTCAAGTGCTTCGTTAGTTCCGATCTTATCAATGAACTCGGCTACACCTTGACAGTCTGGTTTGTTAGTTACGAAATTACGTAACCTTGATGTTTTTTGTTGAAGCGCATGTAATACATCAGCAGAATAGCGATGTATATACGACGTTTCAATGTCATAAAAATTAGCCATATTGTTTTCCGTTATGAAAAAATTGAATACACTAAACCTAGTGATTATCCATTAAAGGATCACAACAGACTTTTTAACAGGGCTAATAGCTTATCTGCCTTATTGTCTTTATTTCGGTTTTACTCCACTATGGAGTTGTACTATTACCTAGCTCGTTGCTGACTAGGATATCCTATACTAAAGAGCCTACCCATTTTAGACATTGCCGCCTTATGACCGGGTTCTCTATTATCACGATAAGATTTAGAAAATTCCTTATCAGAATATAAATTCTGAATTTCTGCACGAGCCTGTTCAGGAGACATTTGATTAGCTCCAAGACCTGTACCGACAACCAATGAATCTTCACCTAATCTCTCACCAACTTTAGCAAAAATACGAAGTAACTCAGGATGGTTGCCCAATCCTGTTTCATCCATTAATTTTTGTAATTCTGGTGTAGAAAATTCAGCGAAAGCTCTCGATGCCATGTCCATTTTGCCATCAAAATTTTTCCCCCATTCTTTTTGAAGCTCAATCTGTCCATCTATATCTAATTGACGTTGTGCTTCTTGATATTCTCTAGCTTCATCTTCTTGTATCTCTCCATAAAGGTTTAAGATACTTTCAGCTTGAGTCTGTGTTAGACCATGATGATGAGCAAATTCTTTATATCCATCTAATGTTCCTTCTGGATCTTCTCCTACAATTTCATCAAAATTGTAACCATTTGCTTGTTCTGGTCTGCCTATTTGATTGTAAAATCCATTCTTATCTTCACCTTCTTGTGGGATTCGTACTAAAGTATTAGGATCACCTCCTATCTTTTTTACTGCATTAACGTAGGACTTTGCAAGTTTATCTACGGAATCAAAAGTCTGGAGACTTGGTTCTTCCCTCAATCCTTCAGGCAAAGATGTTGGGTCAAATTGTAAAGCCGAAGTTTCGCCACTATCTGCTTGCCCTGTTTCCACAGGGGCTTGTGCTTCTTCTGACATAGTTATTTTAGGTTAGAGTTATGCCCGATTTTGAACTCGAGCCTGTTCCTGCAAGTCAATTCGTTTCCTAATGGCTTCCAAATCTGCACCAACGAGATTTATTATCTCCATTACTACAGTTCTTCTACCTTCTTGCCATGCAGAGGTATATGGATCATTAGCATGAGAAGTTTGGAAAACAAAATGTGCATTAGCTAAAGCCGCAATTACATCTTGTCCTTCTTCTCCACTAAAGACCTCTTTAAATCGTGTACGTTTTTCTTTCTCTTGTAACCAACGTGAAATCATCTACTTGGTGTATGACAACTCTGACATAATAATGTTTGATATGCCGGAGCCTTAATTTTAGCTTTTGTATCTCTACCAGTAATCGACTTAAATTTAACTGCCGATTTTGGAGAAAATGATAAATCATGTTTAACATTAATTTTTTCAACATGTTCAGCAAACCATTTAACATTATGTGAGGGTGTCCAATCTGCTAAACTTTTTGCACCTTTTTCTATATTAGTTTTTCTACTTGCAATAACTAAATTATCTAAATCATGTCCTATCGCCCTTCTTTCTTTAAGAGATTTTTCTACACCACCACCATAATGACCGCTCAAAGCTGATCGAGGATGTTCTACTTGATGTCCTCTCATAGTTGTTGTAAAAGTATTTGCATATGGTTTTTCCCAACCTCTAATTTGCCCATACTTTTTATTTTTTGCTATAAAAACTTGTCTATCATGCTTCCATGCTTTTGGATCAATATAATCATCACGAAAATAATGTATTCTAGCACCTTTAGTATTAACAATATTTTGTTTTGTACCGCCTACACTTTTAACCATTCTGCCCCTTTTATTTAAGGGGAAGTTTTTACCAGTTTTTATTATATCAGTCATGCGGCCTCCGCTTTAGCTCTTTGTGCTTCTGCGTTTGCAGATTGCTCATTAATTTGACTCGCTACTTGTGCTTGTTGCATTTGTTCTTGTTCTTGTCGTTGTCTTTGTTGTTCTGCTACAATTGCTTCTACTTCCTCTTTAGTCCTAATATTAGATTGAGGTACTTGCAATACTTCAGCAGTATTTTCTAGTATTTGCTGAGTATTGAAATACATAGGTATAGTAGGATCTATTTGAGCAAGTGGCATTATAGTTTCGAATAATTGAGCCATAGAACTGATCTCACCAGATCTCATTGAAACAGATATAGGATTAAGATATTCAATTCTATACTGTCCCTGCATTTCTTCTGGCATTGGAGGGATTAAATATGATCTCATTAGAATATTAGCTGTTCTTTTAATAATAGGATCAAGAAACTCCGCTTCCTGTCTCGCTAAAATTGGTCCAAGAACAGGCATTTTCTGTCTCATTCTTACAGAAACTTCTGTTGCAGAAAACCGCATTACATCCCCATCTGGAGCTATTGGACCCGGTAATTCTAGTAAATCTAAGAAATATCCTTCCCTAATTGCCGCAGTACATTTGCCACTTAATCTTTCAGCATAATCTGGCCTTGCATTAGAAGGTGCTTCAAATATTTGATCTTTTCCCCCTAGACCGACAGAGTAGTAATTAATTGCATCGGGAGTGGTATCTAGGGGGTCAAGAAGTCCAGAATCCGGTACAAACAGAGGCGGTGAGACCGCTTTCTGAACTGCTTTTAAATAGGTACGATCTATTTCAGTAATTAATCTGACATCAGGCATTATTTCCCAAGTTGGACCTCTACCATATATTTCACGATCTGATCTTTCCCATCTTGCACATATGTAAGGCATTTCATCATAACCACCTATTTTTAATATACTTTTTTTATCTTTAAGATAATGTAATGATACAAATGGTTTAGGGAAATTTGGTAGATATTGTTGCATAGTCCATGCAGGATATACGCAATGAACAACATCTACTTCATCCAACATTCTTTCACTCATTCCTCTTTCTACTACTTGTGGAGGTAGCGTTTCTGGAGGAAATTTAGATACAAGATCTTTATATGTTTGTTTGTAATTCCTAAATACTGTGTCAATCTCCATTTCACTTCCAGAACCAAGTACACAATCCGAAAGAGGGAAATTGCGATACCTAGTACCAAAGCCGGGAACATCCTCCACAAATATGATGCCAGTACCAAATGTACCAGCTTCCAAATAATATTGGAATACAGCACTTTGGAAGTTAGAAACTGGTCTTGATACATGGTGTTTTATTATTTTAGATGCTTCTTGTAGCCATAATGCAACATTACGTTCTTTATCCAGTTGAGGTATGCCTGTGGTTAATTTAAACCATTCAGCCCCCATAGGAGTAAAGACATTATGTATATTTGAGGCAAATCTTTTAAGCAAACGCATGGCAGTACCTTCAAATGCCATACCTCTTCTTTCATCACCTTTTGAATGTGTGGTTGTAAAATCGGCTCTATGTGGGAGGACATATTCAGCCATTTCTTGCCATTGTCTTTCCCAATTCCTTCTATTATTTTTTAATTTCTCATGTTGCCGATCTATAACTGAACCAAGTTCATTATTTTGGTAATCCATGTATTAACTCGTGAGTTATTAAGTAACAGGCATAGAACTTGTTAATCTAGTTGCTCCAGTAGAACCAGTATTAGTCATACCTCTAGCCCTTGTTTCCTTTCTTCCACCCATAGCAACTGTTCCTGTTCCTTCTTGAGCAATATAATCTTCTGGCTCTTCAGTAGCCGCTACTACTGCCGGACCTTCATCTGTTTTACCTTGTGCTTGATCCATTAGATCTTTTGTAGTACCGCCATAAACAGTATCAACTACTTGCCCTAATGTACCACCCGGGCCACCTTCGATTGTTCCTGCAGGATCTTTTATAATTTCTGTAGTATCTGTTATAGCTTCTGCTGTATTACTAATTCCTTCTGTTACTGCTCCGGCAAGATTATTCAGAGGACCCCCACCTCCTCCTCCGCCACCTAAACCTTTACATAATGAAACTTCACCAGAATAATCAAATGATTTAGATGATTCTTGTTTTAGGGAATCATTTTCCCATTTATATGTTACTTCTGTATATATTTTCATATTTACCTTTTTGTTTGGGTTATAACCTTTTTCTTAATAAAATACAATCTTCTTTATAATCTTTCAATATTTTTTTCCAACCTCGTCTTCCACACATATCAATATGTGTACATTCGTGTTTTATTGCAAATTCTTCCAATAAAGCAATTCCTTTATCTATCCATTTATCCATATCTTTCCCAGATATTGTTACTATTCTACACATCTTATGAGATGGATAGTAGGCAAATTCAATAGTAATTACAGCAACTATATTATTAGTTTTATCATTAATTGTACATAAAAGATAGTATCCTTCTTTTAAATACTTTTTTATATCATCTTTATTTAAGAACTCATCATCTGTTCTACCAACTTGGTCTTCTATAGATTCCCAAATATTATCTATTTCATCTTTTCCATATAAATAGAAATCATAAATAAGCCCTTTGCTGTGAAGCACCATAATAATCGTAATCTGTAATAGCTCTCCTCTGCCGTTTCTTTTTCTTACCTAATGAAGCATATTGCAACGATTGAGAAGCATACCGTGTTGCACTCATTAAGTCATCATGTACTTTTATTATTTTACCATCTTTTCTATGATACATTCTCAATTCTTCGAACCATTCTCTTAAATACTTAAAGACTTTAAATCTACCAGTTTGCATTCTTTGTAACAAGTCCATGATACCCGGTTCTACTGCAATACCTCCTTCTTTATTTTCAAAATGCTTATGTATCATATTTAAACCTTGCTTTCTATACAATTCTGCTAACGGCTTACCTGATCCTTTATCATGTTGCGAACCATCGTGAGGCCAAACTACAGGAATCCAATCCCCACGTTCCCTTATTGCCGCTGAATGCACTACTGGAGTTTCTGCCGATTTTCTGTAACAATCATAAACATATACTGTATCGGTATCTCTA
>VTLG01011438.1_pt1 | contig 21277 bp, 29 predicted proteins | sample 4694571 | NCBI WGS metagenome assembly VTLG01 (sample SAMN12604809, study PRJNA352737) | marine metagenome | biome: ENVO:00000447; feature: ENVO:00000209|ENVO:00000569|ENVO:01000036; material: ENVO:00002151; isolation source: viral sequences binned using virsorter ... | reverse complement strand
GGATAAGGATTAGGTTGATTACTAAATAACATTGAGCCATCTCGCATATCAAATACTTCAGGATCAACAGTTACAAAATCTTTATATTGTAATCCAGAACTATTGAGCATATCGGAAACACCTTGTGTGACTAGATTAAGATATTTTTCATCACCCGTTTTTTCATATTTTTCTTTTCCAGCTTCAGCCATTTCCAATATCATATTACGCACATCATCACGTTTTTTACGATATAATTTAAAATTGTCTAACTCTGCTTTTCTCTGTGCTTTATCCGCCTTGCTCTGTAATAGCCAGTTATTTTTCCCTGCTTCCCATCCAGTATCTTTAAATTTTAAATTCCAAAGAGCGGAAGGTCCCGCAGTAAGTGGATCTACTAACCATTCTTTTTGCCATTTTTGTCCTGCTTCTATTTTTTCTTGCTCTTCTGTTCTAGGTATACCACCTGAAGTTGTAGTACCTTTATAATTTTGATAAGCATTCTTATGATCTATAAAAGGCTTAATCGCCTCATTATATGCTTTTGTTGATGATAATTTTTTATTAGCCATTATTTAAGTTGATCCATAATATTAGAATGTATATCGGTAGTATTGCCCATATTTTCATTTTCATCTAGCTGTACATTTCCACCAATTGATTGTACCCATGCACCGTATAACGGTCCACCTTTAATATCTTGGTTAAATCTTGGGTCATTGTAACGAAGCTGGTAATAAGATGAAACAAACTTATCCAATCCATCAATTTTAAATGACTGTGCATCGTATTCCCACCCCGGTGATGAATCTGCCACGTCTCGATCATCAGTTACTCCCGCAGCTTTAAATGCGTTAGACATGTTTTGATATAGCTGTCCGTATATTCTTACATAGTTGTTAATAACTTGTACTGGTGAAGTTGAAAGATCACTACCTAGTCCAGTCATTTTTGTTTCTTCAAATGATCTTCTAAGAACGTCTGCTAACATACGACCAGTTGGCTGTCTGTCTCTTGCTAACATTAGACCAAGAGTTGTTTCAAATGTTTTTGTTGCTAAACGGTTAGGGTTATCAAGGAGCATTTCAATACCACTTCTTGTAGGTATCCACGCTGCTTCACCTGGATCAATTAATGTTCTATCATCATCAGCATATACTGCCCCGTCGTTAAATCCATATTTGTTATTTTTATCAATAAAGAATCCAACTTCAACGCCACCTATTACTTGTGTAGCATTAGCTGCTTCATAAACAATGTAATCTCTTGATTCCATATCAGCAAGTGTGTCTTTTTGCATGCTGTCAAATTTTGCATTAAATTCTTCTTCGCCTCCAGCACTATTAAATAATGCTTGGTTAAATGAATCAAGTAATGCTTTTTTAGGACCCGCAATTCTACCTACTTCACCCCAGAAACCTGTTAGTGTATCACGTTGTTCAATAATAAGTGGCATAATGTAATCTGCCATTGTATTCAATCCACGTCTTACATATTTTGCATATTTTTTCTGTGCATCTTTTGCAGCTTCAGACATCATCATAGTTTCAAATCCTCCACCTAATCCACTCGCTTGAATTCCTTCTTTACTAGCTGTAGTATCAACGAAAGTAAATCTTTCATAACCAAGTTGAGAGTTCATATCCATAAAGTTTAGCATTTCTGGACTCTTACGATAATACGTTCCAACTCTTTGTCTACCAACTGGTATAGGATCACCATTAGCATCATAAACTAAATTGTTATTACCATCAGTTTTATATACGTTTTCATAAGCAACAGTAAGTGGCCCACTTCTATCTTTTGCATCATCTAATTGACTCATATAGAGATTAAGAGCTGCTGCTCCTATTTCACGTTCTGACTTTCCTTTTTCTACACCCATTTGGAATAGTGTTGGTGCAACTTGCATTCCTGCTTGACCCACTATTTCTAGAAATCCTTTCATTCCTGGGTCCAAGGACTTTCCACCCATAAGTGCTGAGCCTAATTGTAATAACAATGCATTTTTTTGCATTTGTTCATTTTCATCACCAGATCCAATAAACTGTCTTATAACATCTTTGTATCCTTCTATTCTTTGAAGGCTATCGTTGTCTATTAATCCAGCATAAATATTAGATTGTTCTACTAATGATTGATTATTAGTTGAATCATCACTTACATTGGAATCATCCGTAAGTGTTTCTTCATTTACTTCTGTGTGTTCATCAACTGTTTCTTTCTTATCTTTTTCGGTAACTAGTAAATTATCTTGTTCTTTTACAGTAATATCTTCTTGTATATCTTTTTCTTTTTTCTCAGGTTCTGTTGTTCTAAACGGCATACCAGGTACTAACACTCCTGTTCCTACTCCAAGTGGAGTACCAACTGCAACTGCTTGTTTAAATTTACCTTCTTTTCCTCTCGCCGCATCCATGTATGCTTTATAATAAGGACTGTTGTATATTCTTTGTCCTGCTGCATCCGTTGCTTTTGAAAATTCACGAGCAGATCCACGCATTTTATACGCCTGACGTGATGCTTTATCTAAGATTGGTTTAAAAAGAGACCTATATAGGGGATTCACTTGTACCTCCTAACTACCTTTTAATGTATTATATCCTGCGAGTCCTGTTATTCCAGCTCCTACGGTCTGTGCCAATGGATTAGCTCCTGGAGAAGTACCCATTGAAACTGCCATAGCGCTAGAAGGCATCCCCTGATAAATATCAGAAGTAAATCCTAATCGTTGATAAGGCTCATACAGTTGTTGCAATTGTTGTTGATAAGTAGCATCTAATTCTTGCTGTGTTCTTTGTTGTTGTACAGAACCAGCTGACATTAATGATCCAATGTCACCTAACTGTTGTTGCTGTTGTTGCCCACCAAGACCAGCCATCATTTTAGCCGCCTCGCCATATCTCCCCATTTGATTTTGAAAATCTCCTATTGCTGCTTGTTGCGCCTGTTGATAATTTTGCGCTTGTGCTTGTCCAACTGCTTGTGCTTGTTGTCTTCCAAGTTCCGCTTCTTGAACGCCGTATCGTTCAGATCCAAAAGCTGAACCTGCTCCTGCAGCAGCTTGATTTCTTTGCTTTCTAAATTGATCTTCTATTCCTGCTATAACTTCATCCTGGTATGGATTCATGTAAGCTTTATATGCTTGTGATGGATCGTATTGTTGTGTTGCTTGTTGTGTATATTGTGAAGCTTGATTTAAAAATGGTTGAAATGACCCAACTCCTGCTTGCGCCAATCCAAATGCTTGTTGTTGTAAAGGATCAAATCCTGCAACTCTTTGGGTTGGAATTCCACCAGCACCCCCAGCTTGCCCTTCACGCACTCTTTGTTCACGTGTAAGGTCACCAAATTTAGTTCCTTTAGTGTAACGTCCATCAGTTCCTGTGTATTCATATTCACCATATCCTGACTCACCAGGTTTAGCATCTGGTGAAACTGCTTCCCACGGATTCATGCCAAAACGAGTATAATCTTGAGCTGTTTGCATTAACCCAAGTTTAGCTGCTTCTACTTGAGGAGCCTCTCTTTGGTAAGTAGTTTGAAACTGTGTATTCTGAGGACTATCGCCGCCACCAAAACTCATACTAATTTTCTCCTATAAGCGTTCGCGAAATGTTCCATACCTATACGTTTCGCCATCGCGTCAAATTTTTTTATTGTACCATCGGAAAGACGTGGCTCAAAGAGCACTTCACGTGCTTTCTTAACTGTTGCCCATTCTATAAATTTTTTCATCATAAATATCCCTGCCATTCCTTTTCTATGCTTAGGCTCTACATATAAATCTAGTTCCCTCGCAAATGTTTCTTTGCTAAAAGGATACTCCAATATCCTTCCGCACATAAACCCAATTCTTTTGTCATCTTCTTCAACGATGATCGCAAAATAATTTGGATCTTTTAAAGCAGTGGTGATGTAACCCTTTACTTTATCCTCACTGTATTCAACCTCACTCCAGTCTGATTCCTTGTGGTGCTCTTTAGATACATCCAGCATCCACTCAAAATCTTTAGGTTCCAAGAACCTCCATTTCATTAAACTCCTATACTACCTCACTCATGGTTTCTGATTCTGGATCTAACATATTCATCATGTCGTACATCTTTCTTGCACCTTCATAACGATCTCCATTACCAAAGTTTTCAACAGCTTTTGCTGTCATTACAAATTCACCGTCTGATAATTTTGCATCAATCATATCATCTTTTGGACCACCTGGGCCACTGACGTCGCCCCCATAACTCATATCAAGTGACGCTATGCCACCAGAATTAAACATACCTCCAGAATACCACGGGTTCAACATTTCACCTTCGATTTGATCTTCATCCACGCCGTACATCCATGCTAATTCTTTTCTTCTTTTCTTTCTTGCTGCTTCCCATTCCTCTTCTGGTGTATCTCTTCCACCATAAAGTGCTGCAGCTTGTGATGCCATTGTTGGTATCCAGTCAGAAACTGTTTCTCCTGTTAGTCCATAATCTTTTAATCTTTCTGGTTTACTAAATATGCTTGCTTCCAACGGAACAGTTTCTGTTGGTCCTAATCTTTTATATACAGATTTATATTTTTCAGATGGATCTCCTACTCTTATTGCATCTGGATCATATTGGTCAGTTTTAAGAAGTTCTAGTGGTGGTATTTCCGCAGACCTAGTTTTTCCTGTCATAATATCCCATGCACTAACTTTAGGTATAGCTGCTCTTTGTGCAAATTTAAAATTTGGTTCCCCAAGTCCATAACGTGTCATTCCAGGTGCTCCTGGAACGGGACCCATAGCCTCTATCTTAGTAGGTTGTTCCATTAATTTTTCAAATCCTTTTCTCCCTGCATAATCTTGATTAAAAGCATCCGCTGCTCTTGCCGCACTCATGTAAGAGAACGGTATTGATGTTAATCCTGCATACATCGCACCCTTCCATGGACGTTTAGATCCACTAAGTGCTGCTGTACCAAATCCAAGTGCTGATTGCTTAAGGGCGTTCGCCATTAAAGGTGACATACCTTTAAATAAACCCATTCCACCAAGCTTAGCACCTATTGGTCCTGCAGCATAAGTAAGCGCCATTGGTAGTGCCATTTGCACTAGTGGGTTCTTCATTAATTTTTTAAAAAATGACATTATGTTAATATAATCCTTTGTTGATTTCTAAAATCATCTAGATTTTCAAAAGCATCTTCTGGTAAATCTCGTCGTATACTTTCTGGAAGCATATTTCTATACATTCTTTCATCTTCAAACAATTGATTTTCTATAGCATTTCTTAAACCTTGAGGATCAGAACCATAAATAGGTTTCTTACTTCTCAGATAATCATATGCTTTGTTTATTGCTTTTGCTTCAGGGGAGATATCATCCCAAAAGTAACCTTCATCAATCATTCCTGGATCCTGATTTGTATAAACTTTTGCCTGCTGCATTAAATTCTCTTCTTGTGGCAATGCTCCCATTATTCCTGCTGATTGTATATAGTCATCAGGATTTCCTCCTGCTCCTAAAATTTGTTGTATTACTCTCCAGTCTGATGGATCGACAGCTGATTGATCTCCATAAGGTGCTTGTCCGGATGCTTCAAAATCGCCTGGGTATCTAACATCTAAATTATCAGGATAATAAGGAGAAAATCCTTCATATGTAGTAGGACTTAATATATCTCCTAAAAGAGAATCTAATCTATCTTCAAAACCACCTAATGGTGCTTCTACAAATTCACCATCTCTTGTATAAAATCCTTCGCCTAAAGAACCAATGCCTTCAAAATCTTTTGCCATTCTATCCTTTGAAACAAGTGGCATTGGCATACTTTCGTCTTGTACGGGATTCAATCCTCTTTGTAAATATCTATCAAATCTGCCCGCTGTTTGTGGATAAGTATTTCTAAGTGTAGTTGGACCTCCTGCTGGTCCTAATGATCTTCCTGTTTCACCTGGTCTAGGTTCTCCACCAACTGTTCTTCCTATTGCACCCGCAAGGGTTCTACCTGTTGGTCTACCTGTTGGTCTACCTGTGTATCCTGCTGCTATGTCTCTATCTAATGGCATTATGAACTCCCTCCAAATATGTCTGGTAACTTGTTAACTGTGATTGCAACATCGCGTTTTATATCCTCATTTGTTGTGCTGGTTGCAGGGTCATTGACATCGGATTCTGCTTCTTTTTCATCAGAATAAACCTTCCCTGTTTTGGCGTGTTTGATTGTAGTTTTTGTATCTACATCTACAGCAGTAGGGGTTTTCTTTCCTGCCATCACGGTAATATTATCATTTATAGACATTTTTTCCTTTTATTGCAATCATTAACTTATCTCCATTACGCTTAAAATGACGTGTAAATCTCCACCATTTTCTGCTTGTACTTTAATTACCTCAGATTCTTTGAGCACTACAGGTGACGTTGAAAAAGAATAGCTATTAAATAACTCTTCAGATGTACCTTTTTGTATGTTTCTATTTGCCTCTAATGTATAGCTGACACTATCAGAATCTACAATAAATGTCCTTATTTTACAATCAGTTTCTTCATCTGTATTTGTTACTCGAAGTGATTTAATAATAGCTGTTGTCGCTGTGCCCACTGTATATAATGTAGTGAGCTCACTTGTCGTCAATATAGCTTTATAATTTGTAAATGCGTTAGCCATCTATGCTAAAAACCATGCTTTTTGTTCTTCCTCATCACTTAATGTGACAGGTGTGTATGTATTATTTAGTATAAATATCATCTGCTCTAGTGACTGAACCAATTGATTAATTTGTGCTTGACTATATTCTTCTGGTGCTTGTGGTAATAGAGGTATTGTTATCTTTGCCATTATATTCCTGGGCTAGTTCCTGCAAGGCTTGCTATTCCTTGATTAGGATTAAATTGCTGACCCTGGCCATAGGGTGCTGATTCGTCAAAACCAGGGGTTCCGCCAGGAAAATACACTTGTTGAGGAGGTGGAGTTGGTGTTTGTTGTGGAGGTTGTGTTTGTTGAGGAGGCATTGCACCAGGTTGTGAAACTGGTGGTACGTTGTATCTTACACCTTCAATAGTAACAAAATTATCAGGTGGTCCTGCAGCGTATGGGTTATCAGTTAGATGATCAAAATTTCCCATACCAGGTTGTTGTGGAGGGTTAAGTCCATAACCTGCTTGTTGACCAAGTAGTTTTTGAATATCTCCTATATTAGCGTCTGTAACAGCAGGAGGCATACCCATAAGAGAGTGTTGACCCATTGGTAGATTACCAGGATCAGGAAGCCTACTTAACCCTGCTAAATTTCCTCCTTGTGGAGATGGTGTTGCTTGAGCAAGACTTGCTATTCCTTGTTGAGGCTGAGTAGCCTGTTGTTGGGGTTGTGTAGGTTGTATTCCACTTGGATACAAAGATTCCATAATTGGGTTCATATAAGAAGGATTATAGTACATTTTAACCTCTCATTCCGTCTTGTTTACCATCAAATCTAAGTGTGCCGTATCGCCACTTATCATCGACAGCATCACTTGATACACGAAGTGCAAGTTGTCTTCCTCTTATTCTTGTATCTTGTTTTTCTGTTGTTGTTGCAATTGCATATGGTCCGTGTGTTGTTTGTGTTTTTGCTGGGTAAGAACGCGATTTAATCGTTACATCAACATTTCCTGTTTGATTTTTAAAGTCAGGAATAAAGCGTGAGATAGATAAAAATTTATCACCGTCTCCTATATCAATATCACCTGATTCAATGTATGCTGTCATTGCTGATCCTGCATCATTAACGCCGTCCTCATGTGAATAAACAAATGTTCTTCCATCTTTGTTTCCATAAATTGTAGAAATAGTTGCAGTTGAATCTGTTGAATCATATTCAGTTGCATATGGATTTGAATACACACTACGATCTGCCCAAGAACTTCTAGATAAAGATCCAGTATACCATAAATTTTCTGCATAATTAAAAGTAACGTGTCGATCTATCTGTAATGAATTACCAGAAGGATAAAACCACATAACTTCATTAAAATCTGAATTTGATGAGCAGTAAACATCTCCCATTGCATTTACATTAATATCATCAAACACATAATCTTGAACACTACATGGTATTTTTTTAACAGCACCATCAAATGTGAAAAAAGAATCAGATCCCATCCAGTATGTTTTACCACTAATATCTATAGCTGCATTAATTCCTACAGCACCACAATTAGATCCTAATTGTTTAAACCCAAAAGTAAAAGGTGGGCCAATAAATTGCATTTGATACAACGCTGTATCTGTAAAAATAAGAATTGCACCCCTAGATCTAACGGCTGCATTAATTTGGTTTCCATCTGTAAGTCTTTGTGACCCTGCAGTATTTGTTGCAGTTGGTGTCCATGTGTTAGTTGTCTCTTGATGTGACCAACGAATAAACATATTATCTTGTGTAGATGTTGTACCAATAGTTGTTTCTGTTCCAAAACAAATTACATGTCTATCATCACCAGATATCATCATAAATCTTGATTTAGTTGGGGCAGCTGAAACATTTGTTGTTGATGCAACATTACTAGATAATCCTGAGGATGTATCCCAATAATAAAGACTGCCATCAAATTTTTGTGCTAATACATCTTCACCCCAGTTATCAAGTGACCATTTAGCAGATTGAAGTAAAACTCCTTCCGCACCTGTCAGTCCTTGTCGTGTAGTGCTCCATGTAGAAGTACTCCATGTACCAGCACCCCATCCGTATCCATATATTGATGTCGCCGGTCCTGAATTAATTTGATAAGTCGCTGTTGCTGTTGCACCTGTTGCTGTCGATGACGCCGCAGCTGGTGCTTCAATTGTATATGTATCAGTTGCTGCTGTTTGTATTTCAAATTCATTTTGAAGATTAGCTTGTGTTAATCCACCAATAGCTCCACTCACACTTGAAATAGTTACGTGATCACCAACTAGCGCACCATGTGCTGCATCTGTAACTGTCACTGTTTTAGATCCTGATGTTGTAGCAAATTGTGTAATTGATCCTGTGCCACGAGAAGGTGTTATGTCTGCATAAGAATTTTCAGAATATGCATACAACTTTTTATTAGTACCATACATTGCATGATTAACACCACTAAGATTTGACCATGTAAGTATAGCCCGTGTTGATCCAAGAAGAGCATCACTAGTGACTTTTGTCCATCCTCCAATTTTCTCTGGTTGCCCATAACGAAATCTAACATTATCACTATCAACCCATCTACCTTCTGCACCGTATTCGGTATTTTGTTTATCTATACCAGGTGCTATTTGTAATTTTTGTAGTGGCATTAAAACTCCTAACTAGTTGCGTAATATGGTATCCAACGATCAGTCCCAGCAACATCAACTCGTATATATCCAGTTAAAGATCCAATGCTAGTATCAGTTGTGATATTACCAGATGTATCTGATTGACTATCCCCATCAAATTTAATAAATGGTTCATCCGCATCATCTTGGTCCAATGCTAAACATGCAATAGCACCAGAAGAATTCGCTTGGTTAATTTCTACTGCAGCACCAGCTGGAGAGTTTGTTCCAAAACCAATTTTATCTGCCGAGCCATCTACAAAGAAAGCATTTGCCAAAGTATTTGTTTCCATTCTAAGATCTACAGAAGCGCCAGATTCGTTAAATACAAATCCACCACCATCAAAATCAATATCACCCGTTGCTTTAATACCACCTACAACGTGTAATTCTGTTGAAGGTGAACCTGTTTTAATTCCTACACGATCATTTCCTGCATCCGTAAAGAATAAGTTAGCATCGCCGTTTCCTTCAATTCTAAAATCTACGTCTGCTGATGATTCGTTAAAGACAAATGTTCCACCATCAAGTGATACATTACCAGCTACTGCTAATGTTCCATTTGCAGTTATGTTACCACAATCAGCTAAAACATCAAACATTGTCGATCCGTCTGTATATAATAAGTGTTTAGAACTTGCGACAAGGGAAGCAGCTGTTCCACCTGCTGGTTTAAATCCAAGTGTATATGTTCCCATGCTTGTTGCATTATCAACAATATACCAGGACTCTACAGCTTCACACTGCATAGTTGTATTACCAGTTAGTGATCCTGTTAGTTTAATGATTGCATTACTTTGTTCATCTGTTGTCGATCCGTCTGTCGCTGTTAGAGAATCAGAAGTACTTGCAACTGCAACCGACACATATCCTTTAATTGCTGATTCCAGCTTTTGTAAATTATTATTTGTTATTGTTCCCCATGTTCCCGAGTTTTCTCCAGTTGTCTGAAGTTCTAGGTTAAGTGAACTTGAATATGTTGAAGCCATTTATCCTCCTTATGCCACGTCATCTATTAAAGCAGCAACAATTGCATTTGCTGTTGCGTCGCCTGCATCTGCTACATCAGAAGATATAGCATGAATATTAGCCACTGTCACGTTTGGAAGTCTTCCAAACCATGATTGTGAAGGTCCAATAAAGATCCCATCAGCTAAGTCATTTGCAGCTGTTCCGCCATCTAGACATATCACAATACCGTCTGCTGTGCTTGTATTTTTAATAAATAAAAATTTAACTTTATCACTTGTACTAACCGCTGTCATATCCGTATCTTGGTCAACGGCAGTATAATCGATAAAGCGACCAGCAATTAAATCAGCACTAGTAGTCGTTACTGCTGTTAATTTATAGTACCATTTATCATTAGCATCATCTGGCGTCACCGTCATAGATCCACTAATGGTTTTAGAGATTTCATCAGGTAAGATTGTTGCTGTTAAACTTATTGTTGCATCATCTGCCATATTATCTCCTAATCTGTTGAGCCTGGTTCTACATCAGACCATGTTGATGTTTCGCTATCATCTGTTTCATTCCAAATGAAGAAGTCAGGTTCTCCAGTGCTAAATGAAATTAAATTTTGGAATGCTTCACCAAATGCTGTTTCATCACCAATACTAAATGTTGCTGATAAATCATCACCACTAGCTGATATAGTTGCTCCACCAGTCGCTACTTCAGTACCTAAAGTAAATGTCATACCAAAACCAGTTTCAGCAAATTCAATATTATGAATTGCATCTAACCTTGCGTCTTGAAACGATTGTTCAGCGAATGCAGTATGGCCTAAAAGCATATTAACTTGGCTTAGTTGGCCAAGTTACATTTTTTACTTTATCAACTGTATCAAGTCCATTTGTTAAATCTCTTAATTCCTGTCTATAGGTCTTCATGTTACTAGCTAGAGTATTATCAGCTAAAGCATAAAAATCTGTAGCTACTAATTTTCTATTCCTTTCCACACGAAGTTTACCTAACTCTCTATCTAAAGCTCCATCGTTCCACGCTTTTTCTTCTGCGTCACGTTCCGCTTCTTCTTCAGCTGTAAACTGAACTTTTGTACCATTTATATTATGATATCTTGGCATTATTCCTCCTTATTACGCTTTAAGCCCATATAATTTAAAAGTTCCAGATTCTAAATTTCCACCAGATACTTTTATTCTTACTCCATTAGCAGGACCACTTGTACTACTAAGTGAAAAACCCCCTACACTAACGCTGTGTTTACCATTATCTTTAGTGTAGCCTAAATTCCAATTCATGACAGTCATTTTACTTAGATGTGGTCTAGTAATCCATACCATGCCACTAACACCATCTTCATTTGTATCACTACCTACACTGCCTGCACAAATAGGGCTTCCACTGTTGCTTCCAGAAAAACGTGATTCACCTCCTCCGTCATCAAGACCTAGAACTGCATAATTATGAGACGTAAATGCTGAGTTTGATGCATTAACTAATGTCAATTCTAAGTTAACACCATCATTTCCTGGAGTCATATGACTCATTACACCCATAAATACTTCATAATCTGAATCATTCATTCCAACGGCTACTAAATTAGAATCACTATTATCTGCCGTAACTACTGCAATTTCATCCCATAGTCCTCCACCAATATAAGTTTTTAATCTTGAGGCAGCAGTTTTTCTCATAGTACCACCGGCACCATCGTCTATTAAAAATAAATCAGCATCTACTATTGCAGCACCAATATCAGTACCTCCATCAAGGTCTATATCAGCAATATTTAATGAACCATCTGGAAATACAGGTGCTTGTGAGAATGTTACAACACCATTTGCAGCAATTGCTATTGAATCAGCGTCTGAAGCTGAACCAATTGTTCCGCCATCTTTTATTAAAATATCATCTTTAAATGTAACAATACCACCAGAAGAAACTGTCATAGCATCTACTGCTGAACTTACTCCTATTGTTCCACCATCTTTAAATACAATGTCATCTGCTACTGTTAATAATCCAGCAGAAGATAATGACATTTTTTCAGATGCTGCTTCAGATACACCTGTTTTAAAACTTAATTTTGTTGCATTAGATGAAGAACTAAAGTCTCCTTCAGATATTGCATCAATAGATGCAGCTACTAAAATAGCGTCTGTTCCTGTGCCTTCATCTGGTGCTTGGAAACGAATAGATCCTAATATATCATTCGCAGCCATATCAGTTTCTGAAGTTTGTAATGTTAAAACCATTGGATTATCATCACCAGTTCCAATATTTTTAAATGTAGCTGCTCCTCCTTCAGTAAAAGATAACATTGGAGTAGTACCTACAGCATTTCCTAATCCAATTACTAAATCATCAGCAGAATCATCAAGAGCTATATAAAAGTCCTGAGCGTTGCCGTCAAAGACAAGTGCTGCATCTTCTGCTCCTGCATCTCCAATTGTAAATGTTGGAGTAGTACCGATTAAAGAAACATCACCACTGATCCCACCATCTTTGATTAATAAACCATCAATCGTGACACCTGAGCCAGATGTTTTTTCGGATACTGTATCTACTTTAATTTCCGAAGCCATTATTTTTTATCCTCCTTAGGTAAATTATCTTGCAATACTTTTGAATAATGCTCAGATAATATTTTATTCTTTTCTAGTTGATGAAGCAAGTCATTCTTTTCTTTAGCTAGAACTTTAACATTATTAAAGGCAATTTTGCCTTTTTCATCCAGTTTAGTTTCATCATATTCTTTTTTATCTAGTGTGAACATTATGCATCATCTCTTTGTTTTCTTGTTTTATAATCACTTCTTGCTGTAACTAAATTTACAAAATCTGCTTGATTACTTGGAATAGAATCAGTAAATGAATCATCATCCATTAACTTTTGTGTCCATTCTGTTCTCATTCTTTTCCAACAGTTATTAATTTTACCATCCAATGCTTTTTGAATCCAATCATCCAAACCTGCATTATTTGACATATCATTATACAAACTGTCAGATAATATTTTTTGTTGTAAGTCTGTTATACTTACTTCTTTTTTATGTGTAGCCATTTAAACCTCCTTTAAGATTGATTGTTTCGTCATTATGCCACCAAATAACCCATGAAATATGAGTTACCACCATTTATATCTGTTTGAGCCGTACCACTAGTAATTTCAACAGTCACTTTAGCAGTATCACTTGCATCCATATCAACTAGATAACTACCACCAAGAGATATAGTTCCATCTGAACCTAAATCATGGTCTGGATTATGTATTAAAGAATCATAATTTCTATTACTTGTTGTAAATCTGATTGTAAGCCAAGTATGTGCAGAATCAACATTATCAAATCTAACCATAATATTAAAATTATATTTTCCTGTAACAGGAGCAGTGAAAGTGTAATTAGTTGTATTAAAATCTGCGTTTAAGTCAAATCTTTCATTATCAAATTCAATATCAACAAATGAGCCAAGTGCTACATTTGCTTGGTCAGCAGATGGATTAACTACTGCTTGAAAGCAACTTTGTTTTGGCATTGTTATAATACCATTACCATCTATAACCATCGCATTAGCATCATTGGTAGCAATAGTTAAATCATTGTTATCATGTCCATATTGCAAATAGCCAATAGCTGAATTTCCATCATCAGAAAAATAAATATTTCCATTACTGCTATTACCAGATGCTATTGTTAATCCGGCATGACCGCTATTTTCTAAAACTAATTCATCAGCATCAGCAGATACGCCTCCACTGCTATCAGCAGTTCTAACATGAAGTGTTCCTAAATCTGGTGCTGTTCCAAGACCTAATTTTCCACCACTTGTTAGCCACATTTTAGTTGCTGCTGCTTCTGAAGCCCCAGTCATAAACTCTAATCTTGTAGCATTACTTGATGAACTATGGTCACCTTCTGCAACTGCTTGAATTGCTCCAGATACTAATACAGCATCTGTACCTGTACCTTCGTCTGGTGCTTGAAATTCTATTTTACCTATGACATCATCTGCTGCCATATCTGTTTCACCTGTTTGTAATGTTAATATAACAGGTTTATCGTCAGCCGTAGCTGAATGTTTAAGTATAAGTCCTTTATCAGCATTATGTGTTAATCTAATATCTTGGTCATTACCAAAATAAACTATACCACCATCTGCTAAGTATAAATCTGACCATTCAGCAGAAGCTGTACCTAAAGTATCTCCATCAGCAGAACTTGGATCAGCACTACTAGCTGTTGCCCATGATAATGTACCACTACCATCTGTAGTTAATGCTTGTCCACTTGAACCATCTGCTGTAGGTAAAGTCCAAGTTACATTTGAACTAACTGTGCCACCAGATTTAAATGAAACATAATTTGAATCATCTGAATCATAGAGCTTTAGTTCTCCGGTTGCATTTATACGAATCTCAGCCATTTATTCTCCTTAACTTGTTGGTTCTTTCCAAATTGAATGTTTTAAATTACCTTTATCATCTTGTTCTAATAACTCATCGTATTTAGATTCCGTAGTATTATCTTGAGGTAAATCTCTTAAAGATTGTCTCCAAGTTTTAATATAATCCGGCATTGTATAATCAGAAACAGCCATCCAATCTGTTCTTTTTAATCTATCATCTCTTTTTCTTCTTATGTTAGACAATTTTCTATTCTTTGAATCACTAGCCCATGCTGCTTCTTGAGCATCTGCTGCTGTTTCTTCAGCTGTAGTAAATTGTACTTTCCCATTTGGTGTGTTATGAAATCTAGGCATTATGCTCTTTTATACCCCCATAGTTGTACTCGATGCCAAGTAATATTATTACTTCCCATCACTAATGTTAATCCTGTTGCATTTACATTTGCAGTATTTCTTGCAGAAAAAGCTGCTGCAATTTGTTGATTACCTGTATTTTCGTGCCAACCAACAGTTCCTGTAATCATACTTCTTGAAAATAAATTTGTATCTGGGTCTGCTATATATAAATCAAAAGCAGTCATGGCAGAGTTACTATCAGATTTCATATCATTAGATAAATTAAAATATGCTTCGGGGTATCCTCCGACATCATATCCTCCAACATTACCTGCATCATCAATATAATGACCAACCATTTTCCATACATAATCTGAAGTTGTATAAGTAGCATTACTTCCAGAAGAACCTGTTCTCCACTTAAAGTATAAATTTGCATTTACAGCAGGGGAAATTTGACCAATTAAACGATACATTTGATAAGTGCTACCATCAAAAACATTATCAAAAGTAACTGCTGCTGTTGCAGAACTTCCTCCAACTTCGCCTAATCTTACAAAGTCACTTCCTGCAGCAGCAAAACTTAATGTTCCACTACCATTTGTTTTTAAGAATTGTCCATCAGAACCATCAGCACTTGGTAAATTAAATGTAGTTCCTCCAGATTCAATAATTAATTTAGAACCATCAGAAGTTATACTCTCACCACCATCATCATAGAATTGTAATTTTCTTGAATCATTAATACGCATAACTTCATTTCCATCATACTGTTGAAAAATAACATCCTTTGCATCAACTGTTGGTTTAATTATAACATCACTACTTGAATTTGCTATATCTAATACTTGTGTTCCTCCAGAAGAAAATTTAAAATTATTTCCTCCTGCATCTAAGGTAATATCAGCAGCAGCATCAACAGTTAAGTTGTTTGCTGAAATGGTCATATCAGTACCATCACCTTCGATTTTTTCTGAAGCACCACCAAATTGTATACCAACATTGTTTGGTATTACTACATCAGCAACAGCAGTAAGATTAATATTGTTACCTGAAATTGTTAAGTCAGTACCATCACCTTCAATTTTTTCACCATCATCGCCAAAAGTTAAACCTATATTTGCAGGTACATTAATATCTCCACTAGAACCAACAGCAAATGTAATATCAGTACCATCCCCAGAAATATATTCTTCAGCCGCACCTAACATTAATTTTTTACCAGATGCTATTTTAAGCGCAGAAACATCACCATCAAATCTAGCAACTTCTGTAGAAGAACCACCATCATTAACTTTAAAAATAATATCATTATCAGATACTTTAGATTCTATTACAAGACTACTACTACTATTTGTAAGACTAGCAATATTAGTTCCACCATCTGCAAATGTTACATCACCTCCATCAGCATCTAAAATAATATCGCCTGGTATATCTAGTGTTAAATCACCGGAATCTACTTTTATTTTTTTATTACTACCGTCTAATTCAATATTTGCCATTACACTACCACTAAGTTACCTTCAACAGTTATTGTAGCCGCAACCGTAATTGGACCTGCAACAACAGCATTCTTTATTGTTTGTGTTTCATCAATTTGTGAATCATGGTTAGGAATATTTTCTAATGCCGGAGAATCTCCGATATATAACATTCCACCAACTTGTTCAATTTTAGCCATTTATACTCCTATTCGCTTATTGTATCAATATAGCTTACCCAAATATCTAGACCACTAGCTGTATCGCAATCGTGCCATAATACATCACCACTTACTAAAACAATTTTTGAGCCGCCTTGAATTAATTCAAGTGACCCTCCTGGAGGTATGCTTGCGTTTTTCGCTAGGAAATAGTTTGCACTAGACCTAACAACGTAAACATCTACCTTGATTGTTGTAGTGAGAATGTTTGTGCAACGAATGCCAATAACTGCATCATAGTTACCTGCAGTCAGTATTGCTGCTGCCGTAGTTCCTTGTGCTCTTGCTACTACATTTCTAAAATCTTGTGCCATTTATCCTCCTATATCACACCTGGGATCATAACGCAACGGCCATTGCTAAGGCGAAGCCAGCTGAGGCCCCTCCTGCAGTGACTGCTGTCCCACCTATTGTTATTGCATCAGCTTCCAATGTACCATCAAAGTAAGCGTTTTTAAATTGTAAAGATGAGCTTCCAATGTCCACATCATCGTCTGATACAGGAAGTAATGCGCCGTCCTGTAATTTAATTTGACCAGTTCCGTCTATGTCAAAAATTATATTATTATCTGTTCCAAAATCTATGTTAGCGTGTGATGCGCCATAACCTAAAGCTAAGCTTGTGTTATATATTGAAGTTAATGAAGTATCAGCTCCTGCTGTTACAACGTTAGTTCCACCAACTGTAATAGCATCTGCTTCTACTGTTCCATCAAAATATGCATCTTTAAATTCTAGTGAGTTTGTTCCTAAATCTATATCGTTATCTGTTATTGGAACAAGAGCTCCATCTTGAAGTTTAATTTGTTGTGTTCCGTCTATATCAAAAATAATTGCGTTATCTGTACTGAAATCTATATTAGCATCAGATGAACCGTATCCAACTACTAGACTTGAATTAAGAACAGAAGTAAGAGTTGTTTGTGCTGCAGCTAATGCAAAGTCTATAGTGTTATCACCATCTTGATAAGTAACTGTAATACCTGTTTCAGTATTACTACTAACCATTGCGCCTGCTGTATCAGCAATATACTCTGCTAAAGTTGTGCCATCTACAGTATAAGCATCAGCCTCAAGTGTTCCATCAATATCCGCATTACCAGATATGTCTAATGTTGCGGCATCTAATTCACCTGTTAATGTAATATCAGTAGCACCAGTTATAGCGCCATTAAGCGCAACTGCACCATTAATATCTATTGTTGTAGCTGCTATTTGTACTTCTGTATCTGCAACAATATCTAATTGTCCATCAGTAGATGAATTAATATATAAAGCAGAATCTCTAAAAAGAAGTTTATTAGTACTATTTAAAGTTAAACCTGTGCCATCAGTATGTGTTAAAGTTGTGTCAGAATCAGCACCAAATTTTAATACTGCTGAGTCTGATCCTAAAATAAGATCATTTGGCAAAGTTACATCAGAACTACCATCTTCATAAACAGCTTTACTTGCTGGTAAAGTTGTAAACACATCTTTTGTGCCCGCACTAAAATCAACAGCGCTATCACTATTTGAACTTGCAATAACTGTTGTTCTTGCTAATGTGTCAGTTGAAGCATCAGTAACGGTTCCAACACCAGTTTCCCATTCATCTTCATCACGGTTAACAATGGCGTAATATGTTGTATTACCATCACCAACACCTGCAACAAAAGTCTGGAATCCCGAAACAGCACCACTTAAATTAAGCGTACCTGTTCCCGTCGTAGTAGAGGTTTCTTTTACTCTATCATCTAAAACTAGAGCCATTTTTTATCTCCTATGCTAACCTTAAAATAGCATTACTTGCGTCTGCTGTTGGAAATTGAATTGTAAACGTTCCGCTTGTTGACGTTTTATCGCCACCAAAATCCAACACACATACTGCCTTGTTAGAATTACTACTATTATAAATTAATGCTCCACGTGCTGTAATTGTTGCTGATGTAAATGATATATCTGCAAAATCACAAAGAGCAGTCGTTCCAGAAGTAGTTGGTGTTACACTTGTTAGTGATCCCCCACCAGCTGTATAAGTTCCTGAAGCGGAAACTTCATTTGAACTTGAATAAGCAGATGTTGAAGCACTTAGAGTGGCTGAACTTGAATACAATGCAATCTTAAATGTGTCACCAGTTGTAGCTGTGAAATCATGTCCTTCAACGAGTATTTCTTGTTTAAAACTAGTACAAACAGCTTGAGTTATTGCCATGTTCTATCCTCCTGTGGATTTTTGTGTTTGTTGTAGAGGAAGTTTTAATTCCCCCTCCATATACTCATCTCTTCGATGCTTTCCTTGTTGTTCAATGACCAAACCTTGAATAGCACGTTGATATGATTGTTCGTATAATTGCAGCATTTCAGCTGGTCCCTTCAAGAATTTGAAGGCTTCTGCAAGACATCCATATAATAATGCTGCTGGAGCATTATTACCCAACCAAGAGGTTGTGTTACTACTAGATAGTCTTGTTGGTAACCTAGTAATACCTATTTCTATATTATATGCTGAATCCGGCGTTGGTGCAACATAAATTGTATTATGATCCCACCATGACCAGTATTTTGGTGTTCCTGTAGATGTTCTATTAGGCCAATATTCATTCATATAAGAACCATCTTTTTGTTCTAAAAAAGTTCTAGTTGCTGTTCCTGAAGCAGGCCAAATATGAACAGTTCTTATTGAAGCAAGTGATGTAGGATCAGGAGATGATCCACCAGGCAATGATACAAAAGGATTACTAGAAGTTAAAGTAGAAGATTGATGTGATTTAAATACATCAATATCAACTTCTCTTAATATCCTATTTTCAGTATGTTCAATAAAATCATCTGTAATAGTCGATGACAATACATCTGTACTTGTTTCAGTGTAATTTAAAATTTGTGTTGTTAATTCTGCGTATGTAGTCATTAGTTACTCAATGTTGCTGGTCCGGCAGAAGCATAGCCTCCACCACCATTTCCTGTTGTTCCTGGCGCTGTTGACACCGTAAATGTATAAAAATCGTCATCTGTTTTTGTTATACTGTATCCACTAGAATCTTCTAATTCAGTTATAGAAGCTCCAAATAAAGACCCTCTAACATCTCTAAATCTTACAGTATCACTACTAGATCTTCCATGATCTGGTTCAAATACTGATACTGTTGCACTACTAGCTGTAAACCTAAAAGGATTAAGAGGAAGTAATGTAGCAACTGCATTCTCTGTTCGATCAGGTCTTGGAAATTGTAAAGGCTCAGGATCTGTAGTATATTTTTGTGGTTGTTCCTGTGGTGCTTTTGGCTCATATTCACTTTTGTGAACACGAGAACCATTCCACTCTATAACCATTTCAGTATATGGAAATTCCTGACCACTACGATCAGAAATAAATTTAGCATATTTTCCTCTAGCGTAAGCCATTTATCCTACCATTTAGAATCTTTTGATCCAACCCACTTAAAACTTCCACCTTTAGTTGCTGCTCCCATTCCTCTTTTAGAACCTACAATAGTTCCTCTAGCAACAGAAATAGCTTTTTCTTTTTCCTTAGGGCTAGCATCAGGAATTGAGATAGTTCCTCTATCACTCCAATTTCCTTTTACTCCACCTTTAGAACTTCTTCCGGCGTTAGCATCTTTATTCCAATTTGGATTACTCATTTTTCCTCCTTTTTACATTGACAATCTGCACATTCACATTGTCCTCCGCAGCATGAACCACCATTACTACAATGACAGTTATGTCCGCATATTTTACATTCTGGCATATTCCCTCCTATGGTATATATGCTTGTGCTGGTTTTGTCTTAAATGACACACGTTCTCGGTCATTATCAGCAGCACGTTTAAATTCTTCGTCATACACCGCTTTTAAGTTTGCACTTAACATTGGTGCTTTTTTTAAACTTATATAGTAAGCTAAACCTGCAGTCAAACAAGGTAAAAAATAAAAAGGTACATCGGCATTATTAGTATAATCACCGGCATCTTGTATTCTACCAATATAAAAATATTTAAATATGTAAGCTTTATCCGGACTTGGATATAAGAATAATGTCATATCATTCTCAGGTCTACCACTAGAAGAGGACCCTCCAGTAGTTACTTGTCCTGGAATCATAGTAAATTGTACAGGTCTTCCATCACCACTAGATGAATTTTCTTTCTTAGATAAATTCATATATTCGGTTCTGGAAATTCTATTCATAGAAACATCAGTTGTGTTACTATCGCCTTCCAAATTAGATGTAGCACCAGTAGTAGTTGTTATTGCCGCATCTACTATATCTACTACCTTTTGATCAATTGAATAATAATTTGTACCAGCTGTTAGAGTCTGCGTTGCATACTCTATGGTCCATAGATTTAATCCACGATTAGCCCATTCTGCAAACATCAAGTTTAAAGAACGCTTGGCTGTTTTTAAATCATAGCCTTCACGTACTTCTAGTTGACAACGCTCATGCGCTTCTTGGATTATTTCCTCTATTGATAAGTTAAAGGTTTGTGTGCCTGAATAAGCCATTTAAACCTCTAATAATTTTTCGATAGTTCTAATACAATAGTATAGTGGTCATGATTTGTATGACCATGAGTTGTTAAGTCAATATCACCATCATATCC
>VTLG01009710.1_pt1 | contig 21277 bp, 17 predicted proteins | sample 4694571 | NCBI WGS metagenome assembly VTLG01 (sample SAMN12604809, study PRJNA352737) | marine metagenome | biome: ENVO:00000447; feature: ENVO:00000209|ENVO:00000569|ENVO:01000036; material: ENVO:00002151; isolation source: viral sequences binned using virsorter ... | reverse complement strand
AAAGCTTCTAGCAGCGGCAGCGTTCCCAAGCCTTTCTGCTCCTGTCGCAAGCCCACCTCCAAGCGACTGACCTAAAAAAGCTCCCATTAAACCGCCTTGGAATCTTTGATCTCCCTCTTCTCTACCTAAGTGACGGTTTATAGCAGGACCTAGCATATATGCGCCCATACTTCCAACCATCATCAAACTACCCATACCATCATTAAGTTTATCGACAGCTCCGGCAAATTTTCCAGTTGCATGCGAGTATTCTTTGCTGGCCAACTTTAATTTCTTCGTAGATTCTTTAGTCTCTGGGTCACTATGTAATGATGGGTCATAGAAGCTTTTAGTTGCTGCAGTCTTGGGTCCGGCGCCATACATCCCGGGAGCGGGCATGCTCGTGCCCGTCCTTAGTTTTAAGCGGCCCGGCATATAATCAAAAAAGTTAGGTACTCCATGGGTCTTTGGATTTATACCCATGCTTCTTGACCTACTAATACCTTGACTTAGCCCGCCGGGTTCATGAATTGTATTATATACTCCCAGTCCACCGGGATTCCCTGCTCCTTTCAAAGCAGGACTTGATCCTACTCTAATAGCAGACTTGGGAACACCGGCCGCTCTTTCTCTTGTTATAGCATCTCCTAATGGAGAGAAGTTCGGGACAAGCCCATACGCTCTTCCGGGTCGCATTGATTTAGACGCTGTATGCTCTAATCTTTTGGCTGCGGCAGATTGGTCTATTTTACCTACTAAAGGAAGTGCCCCGAGCTCTTTAAGGAGCGGGCCTTTAGCTAATTGTGCCTCTATCAGAACATGCTGGTTATAAGCTTTCTTTATAACAGAATCTACGGCAGCTTTATCTGACGTTCTTTTTGCGTCTGCTCTAACTAGATTTTCGTGAAAACCTAATTTTGTCTTAAAATCTTTTGTCGGCGCTTTGCCTTCCTCAAAATCAAAAGGAGCAGTTGGGGAGCCATCTATAGAGGCAATAAATCTTTTCTTGTCATGCAAAGCTAATTTTATAGCAGTCTCAAATAGTTCTCCTTCGGACTGCCTAGGCACAAGATCCTTGCCTCGCATTTCTCTTCTGATGTCATCTATTCTAGGCCCTTGATTACCTAGTACTCCCCCTATAGTCTCCGCTCCTACTCTTGCTAAAGGTTCAAGTATATGATCGTTAAGGCTATCAGAAAAAGTCTTACCTCCCCCCTTTTTTTTGACTCTTTCCTCTAATCCTTTCAGGGTGGCTACTTGCACTCCAGTAAACTGAATTCTTTCTTCTCCTGCTTTTGGGTTCTTAGCGACATATTCCCGAAATACCGCTAAGTTCTTAAGCTTCATTGATGATTTCGCATCTTGTCTTACGCCCCTACTATTGCCGTATAAAGAAACAATCCCTAACTGCTGCTTAACATCCATAGTTTCTTTTATGACATCTTGTGTACCTTTCTTATTGTACTCATTTTTTTGCGCTTGAGTTAAATTTAAACCGGCTGTGCCTTTATAACTGTATAACCCTATAGCCTCATTTCTGGTTAGATGCCCGTCTCTTATAGCTGATGCAATTTTAGCATTAGTCGGGTTTTCCCCAAGTTTGTCTATGATAGTTTTGTTAAAGTTAGGGACAAATCCACCAGCGGCGTAAGGATCGAAACCGTGTGCAGCGCCGAAAGCTTTTTTATAATTAGCTCCCGCCAAACTTCTTTGCGGCGGCATAATTGCAGGCTGAACCATACCGGGAAACTGTTTCACCGTTTCCGCACCGTTATACATAACATTCCCTTGGCCGGGAATGTTCATGGTTTTTATAGCTCCGGCTCTATAGCCTCCCATCGCGGCCGCTCCTCTTTCAGCATTTGGATCTGCAAAGTTAGGAACGAATCCGGCGGCTCTACCGGGCCTTCTTCCTCCCGGTAAAGTAAGCATTGCCCCAGATATACTTCTGGAAGTGACAGCCAATTTAGTAGCTTCTGCATTAGTTGCCTTCATTGTAGCAAGCATATCTTTCGCAGCGGCAGCTGCAGATATCTCGCCTCTTTCTATCGCCTTAATAATATTCGGCTGTCTTTGGAGCTCCGCTGTAACTTGCGCTTCTAAATTTTTTCTTAAAGTAACATTTCTATTTAACTCTAGAACTCCAGCTACCGCAGTCTTTGCGAATGCGGCAAAGTTTATAGCAAGTTTACCTATTCCTACGGTTAATATAGCTAAGCCCGGTCCAGCTATGAAGTCACCTACGCCTTTAAGCAGGTCCTTGCCTATTCCTTTTCCGAATTGCTCAAACCTACCTCCCTCACTAAATGCCCCTATCGCAGCATTTACAGCGCCAAGAACATTTTCTATAGCTGGTTTTAACGTAGCTTCACCTATCCCAGCGCCAGCTTTGGTCAAATTCGCCAAAGTTCTATTTACCATTGCGCTAAGAGTTTGGTTTAACTGCTCGTTCTTCTTATAAGCTTCATCAGTAGCTGTGGCGGATTCCCTTAAAGCTCTATTATATACTCCGTACTTGCTAGCAAGATCTCCCAAGGCCGCACGTAAAACGTTAACTTGGAAAACACCAGCGACGCTTTCTGCTAATTGGTTTTGTTGTGCTTGGCTTAAGTCTTGGAATCTATTCGCTAAATTTTGTAATACTTTAGTCGCAGGAAGCATAGCTCCCGTAGTCATGTCTCGAGTCTCTACTCCTATAGCTCGTAATTTCTTCTGGACGTCAGTTCTGCCAATTCTTGTGAAGATGGTTTTGAATGCGTTACCAATAACAGCGCCACCACGAGCAGTTCTCTGTTGTACTGCGGTGGTAATGGCCAACAATTCATCCATGCTAACTCCTGCATCAACAGCGGATGAACCAACACGAGATATAGCTTTAGCAAGATCGTCTGAACTAACAGCGAAAGCCTGATCAACTTTCGCCATTTTATTTACTACTTGAGCGGAAGTAATTCCAGCCTTGTTAAAAGAGTTGACTGCTGCGGTTAAAGAAGATACCGCTTCCTCTGCTCCCATTCCTGTCAAACGTGACAGGATCATCGCATCGTTTAATCTCTTAAGGGTTTTTTCTGTACCAAGGCCTTGGCGGGCAAGTTCTGTTGCTCCAACAGCTATAGTCTTAAAAGACTGTCCTGTTTTTCCTGCTATATTAAATAATTGATTACCAAACTTTTGTAGGTTAGCTGAATTGGTATTTAAAACTACATTAATATCAGCGAGAGATTTTTCAACTTCTATAGTCGCTTTTACAGTTTCTTTTAAAGCTCGCTGAACTTGTATTATCAATCCAGCGGAAGCACCGAAAGCGATAACACGAGCATTTGCAGCGGCCATCGACTTCTCAAACTCAGAAGCATTCACCGTCGCAGCAGACAGCCCTTCTCCTAGCGGTTTAATCGATCTAGACCCACCACCGCCTATAGACGCAACCCTCTTCTCAACACCAGCTAAAGACCTATCTAACCTTTTTAGATCTTTTTCAGCCTTTGCCGTGATTATCTCTAATTCTGCCCGTAACTTTTCCGTAGCCACGTATTAAATTACACTTTTTTTACTTAACCCCGTGTAATTTCATCATATCTTCCATAGTAAGCCTACCCCCTTGTTCTTTGGCTTTTTGAGATAAATCTATAACATCCTGATCTTTATCAATACCAGCTTTAGCCAGATCTTCTTTCGTCGCTCCCATAATACTAGAAGCGCCGCCCTCTCCATCTCCAGAAGTCTTTTCAAGAACTTCTTTAACGTTTTTGCTAGACTCCGCCCATTCTATCAACTTCTCAGGATCTTCAGCTATATGATCTGGGACTTTGTCTTCAGAGTTTTGTATAATACTTTTAAAATACCTGCCAAAACTATATATTTCTATTTGATAAAAAGTGAGGTTTATCACGGGCTTTCCGTAAAAGTTAAATACATTATCATCGCAAAGATAAAATATATTAGTAAAGAAATCCGCCAAAGCTATTCTCTTTAAATTTTCCGCTACGAACTTTTTATTATTCTCTGTATAAACGCTCATTATCTCCGCAACTTCCTCTTCATCCAACTCATCAAATTCATTCTCTTTAAACAACTTATTCCCATCCTCATTTAAAATACAGACATGCATATAATACTCATTTATTCTTCTCTGAGCATACTCTTCTGCGGTGAAGCCTATAATAGATTCCTTCTCTGCGAGTATAGCTGCTAGTTTGTTTTCATTTTCATTTATTTCTTTTTTTATCGCATCTATTTGGGCTTGGAGAAAAAGCTTAGATTTAGTCCTTCTCATCCCCTTTAGTATATCGCCAAGACGTTCAGCCTCTTTATCTTTTTCAGGGTCCCAGAGTTTTTCTTCTATCAAATACTCTATCTTTTCATCTCTTTTCTGCAGGCCTTGAGAAACCGCTTTCTCCATATAGTAATGGTTCTTGATATCAGTTTTCGCCGCATCAAAGTTATTGATATGCTTTATCCTTAGATCACCGAATAGCTTGGAAGGTACCAAGGAATATCCTTCGATAATTTCAGAAAATACTAATTTTAACTTCTCTCTTTCCATAAAAAAGCCCCCCGGTTAAGGGGGGCCAAGGTTTTAATACAACTTAAAAAAAATCATTTTTTCTTCACAGGCTTCTTCTCAGGCTTCTCCTCGGGCTTCTCCTCTTCGTCCTCTTCGTCTAGTTTGTCAACGCCCTTTTTAAGCTCTTCAAACTGTTCCTTGCTGTTTGGACGAGCAAAGTACCACAAGCTTACGTTATACGTGAATTCTGCCACAGCAGAGGTCAAAAACGTATCTTCTTCATCTTCAATCTCATCGTATCTTTCAAGACGATCTTCTAAATCTCCTTTGTTGAAAAACGGAGTCTCATCATCTTTATATGACATGAATAAAACCCACCAAAGAATAGCTTTATTTCTAGCGCGAGATTCAGCGGTATCCTCAAAGATAGACTCTTCGGCCATGTTATATCTCCTCATTGTCTCAAGATATGGCTTGGCTTTATCTTCTAGTTCTTTATGCTTTTTCTTCTGAGCGTTGGTTCTTTTCTTTTCGTCAATTTGATTGATCACTTCCTGCTCAGCATATATCTCTCGCAGCTCTTTAGTAATCTCGTCAAAAGCTTTTTGTTGGATCTCATTCATTATACCACCATCGTTGGTATAACGTTTATGAAGCAGCGGCCGAGTAATCATTCCGGCGCGGATAGCTTTACCTAATTCTACACCGTAATAAAGTTCTCCTTCGTCCAGCATTGCGCGGGTCGGTCTTCGCAAGAAGAACTTCTTTTCGACTTCTTCCTCGACGGTCTTTTTTACTGTCACTTCTTCGCCGTCCTTATTTACGTCAGGAACCTCTTTTTCTACCGATTCCTTTTTCTTTACCGTGAACTCGTATAACCTTTTCATTTTTACTTATTTTTATGGAATTCTAGATATTTGTCAAAATATTCTTCTAGTTCTCTAATGCAATCATTCCCTTGGTCAAGGATACGTTTACGTATTCTTTTATAACTTTCTTCGGGGATTTGAATACCTTCTGAATTTAAATCTTCTAGGATGAAGAAGAAGCATTTATATAATCCTGTAATTTTTCTCTTTAATTGAAACGAGAAAAAGTTTTCGACAATATCTTTTTCCATAATTTACCTTTACTATACCTTTTACCTATAAATAATTACACACAAAACCAATAAAAAAGCCCCCTTTCGGGGGCTTTTAATTTTAAGGCTCGTGAACCGGTTCCGGAGCGGGTGGCTCTGGCGCAGGTTCCGGAGCGGGTGGCTCAGGAGTAGGCTCAGGAGCAGGAGGCTCCGGTGTTGGTTCTGGCTCCGGTGTAGGAGCTGGCGGCTCTGGTGTCGGCTCCGGCGCGGGAGCCGGGGTTTCCCCCGGCATCTTTGCGCCATTCCTTTTTCTCCAATAATTTGCGTCTCTATCCATGATATTTTAGATATTAATTTTAAGAGTTACCTGCGAATCCGTTTTCTGCATTGTAAGTTGCGTTTCCGGTCGCGTTTTGAGTAAGACCTCTCATAAACAATCCAACATCAGTTTGTCTTGGACCACCGATTTGAGTCGTAAAGTCAAGGGTCACTGTCTTATTATCCCCGATTGAAGAGCTGTAAGACTGTGCGTCAGGCTTCATGTTTTTCATATAATACTCAGCTATAGAGGCTTTTGTACCTCCACAATCTCCAGTAGTTCCTTTAAGCTGAATACGGATATCATAAGCTTTTTCGCAATCAATCAACTGGTTTAAATTACCAGTAGTAAGGTCAGTTAAAATAGCGTCAAAACTCAAGTTAACACTTACAGGGAAATCGACTTCGCGAGCAAATGCGAATCTATTCCCAAGTCTTTGAATAGGCGTTCTACCCAGATCAAAGTTAATAGTATAGCTCTGAATATTAGCAGAATTAGTAGAGGTTCCGTCGTCTTCTGGAAGCTTAGCGCCGGGCATACCAGCGTCATAGTGAGTAGTCCCGAATTGTCCATTAGACTGATGTTCTGCAATCATTATTGTGATGTCACCCGGACGAAGAGTGCTAATCGCCAAAGCTGCATCAGTTATGCTGTCCGAAGTCGAATCGCTATCATGCCTATAAGCTGAGCTTCCACTGACAACAGGTAAGCTTATGTTAGTTGAGGCTGCAGTTCCGTCTGTTCTACTAATAGCAGGGTTGGGGATACTTTGTGTCCCTGTGCTAAAATTCATATTCATTGCCTCTACAGAGACGGAACAAGTTGGAAAACCACCAACAGAAGCTTCTGAAGAGTACGACGTAATAAATCCGTTACCTATGCCAATAACTGAAGCATGCGTTCCATCACCATCTCTGCCGTCATCTCCAATTGCGTCTTCACCCTCTGTGGATGTTTGGATGAAGAAGTTTCTCTCATCTTCCGTCTTTTTTAACATTCCGTCAAGAGCGGATACTAAAGTTGGGTTTGTGACCAAATAATCATTAATTTTAAAACCCATATTTTCTTCATTAGCAAAGTTTGCTAAAAGATAAGTGAAATCTAAAGAAACAGTAGGAGTCTCAAGCGCTACTCTATCAATAGCAGCCAGCTCTCCGAACTGGTTAACGTCAGTTCTAGCGATATTAAATGAATAATTCGCTGATTGAACTCGGTGTATCTGCCTCATATCTTCAGTTGTATGAGCGGCAGTAACAGTGCTTGCGGTGGACTTTTGTCCAGCGAAAAGCGCCTCACTTTGGTAAATTACTCTATTTCTAGCCATATTAAAACCTTTTTTAAGTTGTTATTTCATATTACAGTTAATATTCCTAAAAGAGAAATAAAAATCAGCAATTTCGGGGATATCTGAACTTAGTAAGCTCGAAATCAATAATATTAGTAAAAATATCAGGATTAAGGTCTCGAATCCTACTTTGCACGCCTCTTTCTAAATTAGAAACAAATACCTCTTCTATAAAGCAAGAATTTTTTGAACCTTTAGAAGCTGTAGAAGTTGAGAAATTGTACTGATCTCCGTTTTTATAACCTCCAAATGAATTAAAAGGCATTTCATCTTCGTCAAAAAGAGGTACTAATGTTTTTTGCGTATCTCTGAATATTGACCCTACTGCGTCTAATTCAAATTGACTTTGAGCTAAAACTATAGCCCTAATATTAATAGTAGTTTGATCTTGGCCGCCGAAAGCTATCGGCTCGTTAGAACTCCCCATGCTTTTTAAATATACTACAGGGTAAGTTTTAGTCCCTGCTTCTAGTCCAGTCGGGGTTAGATCTATTCTATTCCTTTCTGTATATTTAGTTTCGAAAAGAATTTTATCTTCTGGTTGGTTTGTTAGATAAACATTAAAGTCTTTTATCGCAAAAGACCCTGTAATATCGGCTGTTTGATCTCCGGAAAAGTAAGCTTTACCATCTAAGTAATTAATATCAAAAAGTCCAGTGGCTCCCCCTTGGCCAACATTTACTAAATTATCCTGACCAACATAAAGTCCAGTAGGAATCGTCGCCCCGGTTATAGAAGCGTCTGCTACAAATTGAGAATAGGAGCTAGCGTATGTACTATATCCACCATATTCTTCTGAAGCATCGTAAAACTTTCCTGTTACATTTTCAAATGCCTCCCCTTTATCTAATAGTTTGTTATCAAACCATAAGAAAAAACTAGACATTACTTTATTGTCAAATTGCGGCTTCATAATCCTGCGTTTACTCTAAACTTATTTATTATAGGCGATAAATAAGGAATTGGTTTATAATTAAAATCTCTTACTACATACTTAGATTGAATTGCCGTACCTGATCTGCTTGTTGAATAACTTGAATTAGCTAAAGTATAATTGAAATTGCTTATTCCACCCTTTTCTATCGCTTTGACCCAACTTCGGCCGCCGCCCCAAGGCAAAGGAGTTTCCGCGTATATTTCAGTTAAGCTTGGGTAGCTGACTGTAAAATCATAATTTATTTGAGTCGAGCTTACCTTTTTCTTTAACGGAACTCTTTTTAAATGAATGAAATTAGTATAAGCATTTCTTAGCACCTGTACTGGTTTATCTCCTCTACTAAAACCTAAGAATTCAAATATACTGGCTTCATAACCTAAAGCAGAACTTTTAGTTCCATTCTCCATACTTCTAGTGACTTCATGCTCCTCTAATTCCTCTAGCAGCATCTGTTGAGCCGTTTTCACTTTTTTAGAAGCAGAAGCGTATGCTAAATTCTCTAAAGCTTTTGACTTGCTCGGATCGAATTGTTTTTTGAGCATTTGCTTTAGATTTAGCTTTAATTTCCTAGCCATTACGTAGTCGCTTCTAAATAAAATACAAAATATTTTTGCCCAAGATATTCCCTCGTTCCGTCATCTGTAATTACATTGTAATTCTTTCCTTGGACGACTATAGATTCTGTCTTGCCATTGTTTTTGATATAATCTCTGCAGTCTTGCTCTACCTTAATTCTAACCTCGCCTCTAATATCCTCTACTTTTATATCGTCAACAATCTCCTCATTTTGTCTTTCTTTAAAGTTTACCAACGCTTCGAAAGTATCGCTTACCGTCTGATACTCTACGATTTCTTTTTGCGCTCCATATCCGGCGTAAATGCTTTGTGATTGGTTAGTGATTACTTTCTTCGGCTCTTTGAATATAGTAATAGTTTCTTTGAACGTGTCAAAGTGATCAGTAAGAGCTTTTTTAAAATCTGTCTTACTGGATTCTGTAATTAAAGAAGCCATTTTAGATAGTTAATCTGTTGAAATGCTGCGTTCTGAAAGGATCATGAGCGCCAACTGTAGTGTCGTCTCCCGCTACTTGAACCGGCGCGGAAAGTCTTAGCTTATACGCGTTAATCATGTCGGTGAGCTCTTCGTATTCTTGTCGTTTTAAAGATGCGTAAGTTTTACTAAGTTCGTTTTTGTTAATTTTGCGAACTTTAGAGCCATCAGAAACCACCTCTACAACTGGATCGTTTGAAGCGGCGCCCAAAGTAGATCGAAGCTGTTGATCATAGTAATGCACGTTATACATTTTTTTAAGCACAGCCTTTTCTTCAAACTGTAATTCTAATGTAGCGCTATCTACCGCGCTATTGAATGAACTTGGCTGCCTTCCAGTAACATCAACCTCTTCCGCTATCTCAAAAGTTTGATGACTTACTCTGAAAGAAGTGTTCAAATAATTATTTAATTCGCCGACATTGCTCCTAACCCAGTAGGCAATAGCGGGAATAGATAAAGTTGAAGGTTCAGAGAGTTCTCTGAAGATTTCGTCAGCGATATCGACAACTTTCATATAGTATAAATTACACTATATGAAGTTTTTTTGGAAAATTAAGTATGTTCGGCAGGTCTAGTTCCAAGAACATCAGCGTCCCACACAGCGCGAACTTCGGCTTCTGTAGTAGCGTCATTAAGAGCAGTGTTATTTGTTACATCTCTCAAAGCTTGCTTTTTAGTGGCGATTTCTGTTTTCTTGGATGCGTCTCCTGCTTCATCAGCGCGTTGATAATCAATATCCAACGACTCAAGAAGAGGTTTGCGAACTTGACGAAAGCGCTCCTTTTGGAGCTCCTTAGCTTTTGGGATATTTACTCCGATTGGCATGATTTATTACTCCGCGTACTCCCAAGCGTTTCTGAAATACCTGTCGGCAGGGAGGTCGCCGATAGGGATAATTTGATAAGGAACTCCTGCGGGTACGTCTTTAGCGGCGATTCTGGCCATAAACTCTTCATGGGTTTCGCCTCGTTCAACGGCTTGAGGAGCCGGGACAACTACTGCGACACCGCTGTGACTCTCTCCTTCTGCGGGAGCTGTCGGATAAATGATTCTTCCTGTGATGTCCATTTTATTATATTACACTTATTATAGATTTTTTTTGCTAAAAGTCAATTTTTTTTAACTTCCGAAAACTTGTATCATTACGAATGCATTATCTGTGTCAGTATCGGACGGATCGTTCAGCGTAACTCCTAATTTACTAGAAGTGAAAGGGGTGCTTTCTCCTGATATAGTTCCAAACATAGGAATGCCCCAAGTCACAGTGTTCCAACCTGAGCTAACGGTCGCACAATAATCATGGTTTGCCATAGCTGTTGAAAAGTTAGCCACGTAGAATCCAGTTGCTTGATCCGTAATACTGCTTATGTTATAACTGCTCCTTATAGCAACTGTTCCGGATCCATTAAAATTTACCCACGCTTTTGCAAGTCGCGTTTGGTTAGTTGTCCCATCATAGTCCACTCTAACTCCAGTAGCATCAGAGTCTAGTACTACAGGCAAGTTTCCATCTCCTCCGGTTGTTTCATGAGCTGAGGTTGGAGGCGTAAAGTTAGTACCATAACGAGCAATACCTTTAGTTATTCTAAGGTCGTCTATGTGACCATTAAAATACCAATCTAAACTCGGGCTGCCAGTTGTAGCGTCATTAAATACTCCTATCCTAAACGGATCCTCAGAGTTTCTTAAAACTGTAGTAGAGGCAGATACAGAAATTACCGACGTGCCATCTATGTATACTTTTAATGTTGTGCCGCTTCTTTCTAGTGCGATATGATACCAAGTACCAGTAGAAGGTGACCACGAATAACTCGTATCAAGATTACCGCCCAAATAATAACCTAACCTTAAAATACCGCTACTGTTAAAGTATGTTAAATAGTAAGACATTGAGGTTGCCGTACCATTTGCCCAATGACTAAATATAGTGTTGTTGCCTAAAGCTGCAAATCTAACCCAACACTCAACAGTGAAGTCGTCAGCCTCGAAGTAAAGATGATCGGAATCGCCGACCGTGACATAATCACTATCCCCATCTAACAAAAGACTAGCTGTTCCAAATTTCTTTTGAGCTGTGTCTAGCTGAGCTGTACCGGCAAAAGTTATTGTATGAGAATTACTACTGTCATCATTAGCGGAAGTCGCGGTATCTGACCCGTCAAAAGGAATAAGAAGAGAGACCCTGTTAAAATCAGTCTCTCCAGCAGACTGGCCTGCAACCTTAACATTACTTAGTTTTAATTCTCTCATTTTTTTAATTCCCGAAAACTATTGCTGATACCATTTCAAAATCACTAAAAGTTGCTGCTTCAACATTAGCTCCTCTTACCCCAAACTTCGAAGTGGTCAAAGCCTCTCTTCTTACAGTGCAAATAGATGATCCGGCGCTATCTCCAGTATCGTAACGACCATCCGAAACTACGCTATAATCGTTATCAGACATCGCTGTTGAAAAATTAACATCGTACTTGCCCGTTGCGTCGTCTGTTATACTGCTCACATTATAGCTAGATCTTATTGCGACCGTTCCCGTTCCATTAAAGTTTACCCACGCTTTCGCAATCCGCGTTGTGCTTATGCCACTTGTTCCAATTATGACTCCATCGGCATCTTCGTTGACAATAATATTCTTCAGAGAATCTCCCGCAGAACTTAAATGCGCAGTAGTCGGCGCAGTAAAGTTGGAAGTATATCTAGCTAAACCTTTTGTGACTCTAAGATCGTCTACGTACATTTGTGGAGCTCCTCCTCCGCCTGCATGCTGGTCCCCAATGTATAAATCACCAGTTTTACCAAATTGCCCAGAGTAACTTTGAGTAGTTCCGTCGGCAGTGCCATTAAAATAAACAGTTATAGTGTTTGAATATCTGACTACAGCTAAATGAGTCCAAGTATTCAAAGAGAACCCGCCGGTAGTAGTGAACTTGCCACTTCCATCATAATATACTCTTATGCTACCGCCATCAGTGCTCTTAACATATATTTGATTATTACCTGCTCCGGTTGAACTCGAAGACCATTGGTCATATAAAAATTGATTATTAAATTGAGTTAAATAATACCAGCCCTCAATGGTAAAATCTCCCGTCCCCATATTAAATCCGTCACTAGAAGAGACTGTTACATTGTCGGCAACATATAAACTAGTAGCGCCAAACTTTTTTTGAGTGTTACTTAATTGATCTCCTGAACTATAGCTCAGAGTGAGATTTTTATTACTTGCGTCTAATCCTGATGTAGTAGTATCGCCATCGCTACCATCAAAATTGAACAGCGCAGTCACTTTTGCAAATTGATCATCTCCAGCTGTCGATCCAAAAGTTTTTATATAATCTAGAGGTAACTTTTTCATTTTTTAATTCCCGAAGGCTATTACATTTACTGCGTCTGGGTCGTTACCGTACAAACTACTATCATTAATATGAGGTACATTTATTCTTGCTGCGCTAGTAGTTTTCGCTGTTCCCATCCCTGTGACCACAGACCAGTTATACGAAGCAGTCTGCCCTATGTTTGATCCTACTATACTGTAATTTGTGTCTGCCATTGCTGTACTAAAGTTTATAGTATAATCTCTATTGCCATGATCAGTAACACTGCTTACGTTATAAGATGCGTTTAGAGTAAGTCCTGACCCGTCAAACTCTGCCCAAGCTTTTGCAATCCGGGCTTGATTAATGCCACCTGTACCAATCGCAACTCCATCCGCGTCCGAATTTACGACGATGTGTTTGTTTACATCTCCGGCGGAAGTCAGATGGGCGGAAGTCGGCGCGGTGAAATTTGAAGTATAGCGCGCATGTCCTACAGTAATTCTGACGTCATCTATATAGCCATCCATATAGTGATAGGGCCCACCAGCTATACCTCCAGCCAAGGCTCCTACAACTAACCCGTCTGCGCCACCATCAACTATACTCGTTGAGTTAGTAATTGTGTCTTCAGCTGTCCCATTTAAAAATAGCTTCCAAGTATTACCACTTCTTGTCACTGCAAGATGATACCAAGTATCTGCTGATACGGCTGTTCTAGTCCCTTGAGCATAATTAATATAAACCCAATCACTACCTTGACGCATATACCAAGATATAACATTATCTGTAAATTTCCTAAATACCCAGCCATTACTCGAGCTACCGCTAATATCTCCTCTATTTGAAGCGAAAGTAGTTTGAGTTGAACCGTCAAGACTCGCCGAATCAAACCTCGCCCAAAGTTCAACAGTAAAATCCCCACTACTCATGCAAGTATTCCAGTAGCTGTCAGAAATTGAGACATAATCACTGTTGCCATCTACTAGCAAGCTAGATCCGCCAAATTTACTTGCTCCGGTAGATAATTGAGCCGTGCCAGCGAAACTAACAGTTCCATTTCTGTTGCTTAAGTCACTAGTGCTGGTAGCTGCATCCGACCCATTAAAAGGTAACAGTACACTTGTCTGAGGGAAGTAAACATCTCCAACCGTCGTCGATCCGTCGGCTGGTTTTAACTGTCCTAGTCTTAATTTTGATAAAGCCATATTTTTTTAATTCCCGAAAAAACTTGCGCACACTATAGGGTTGTCTTGAGGCGTATCGCTAGGGTCTTGTGTAATAAACCTGCAAAGAGAAGTAGTGTAGTTTGATACTCCGTCATAAATAGGAATTCCCCATACGATAGCTTTGTCTCCCGAATTCATATTAGTGCAATAATTAGCGTCTGACATCGCTGTTGAAAAAACGACAGAGTAGTCGCCTGTTCCATTATCTGTAATACTACTCACATTGTAGCTGCTCCTAATCGCGACCGTTCCCGTTCCGTTGAAATTCACCCACGCTTTAGAAATCCGCGCTTGGCTTATTCCGCCCGTTCCTACATCAACTCCATCCGCGCCTGAGTTTACAATTATTTGTTTATTTGCATCTCCAGCCGAAGTTAAATGCGCTGTAGTTGGCGCAGTGAAGTTTGAAGTATAACGAGCTTGTCCTACAGTGATCCTAAGATCATCCATATAACCGTTAAGATAATTGACGCCAAAGTTTCCTATAAATAATCGATTCTCATTACTAGAAACTATAGTCCCTGAATCAGTAACCGTGTCTTCCTGCGTCCCATTTAAAAATAATCTCCAAGCATTGCCACTCCTCGTTACCGCGATGTGGTACCAAGTATCCGCTGATAAAGCCGTTTGAGACCCTTGAGAATTGTTAAGGTAATTAAATTCTCCTCCTTCATACCAATAAAGTATAATATTATTACTGGTAGTTTTTCTTAAAGCCCAGCCGTTAGATGAATTACCGCCCGTATTGCCTCTGTTGCCAACTAATTCCTCATTTGAACCAAGAGCGGCAAACCTTACCCAAAATTCAACTGTCCAATCTCCGCTATCAATAGCACTAGCCCAGTAACTATCGGAAATTGTTAGATAGTCGCTGTTCCCATCTAATACCAAGCTAGATCCACCGAACTTACTTTGCGCAGTAGATATTTGAGCTGTACCAGCAAAGCTAACACCTCCACTTCTGTTACTTAAATCACTAGTGCTAGTCGCACCATTTGTGCCGTCAAATGGAAGCAAAGCTGCGACTTTCGGAAAATACACATCCCCAACCGTACTTCCGGTCAACTTAAACTGTCTTATATCTGGCGCGTTAAAACTCATTTTCTTATCATGTCCATTAATTTAGGATAACCGTTAACAGTATCAGTACTTACACTCTCCTTACCTTTATTCTCTTTATCTTTATAATAATCCATTTCTATTTGAAAGAAAGCTGGTACGGCGATTCTGACTTTTTCTAACCTACCTTGCTCATCTACAGATTTGCATCCGGAGAAAATTAAAGTAAAAGTTAGTAAAAGTTTTTTCATTTTTAATTCCCGAAAACTTGTATGCAGACAGTATTATAGTCATAAACATAAGAGTTGTCTGTAAAATACAAACATTTTATTTTAACTAATGAAGTTGTTGTGGCCTGTATCACTGTCGAGCCTATGCTTCCAGCTCCGTCATCGTTTCCAAGTCCTCCGCACATAGAGTAATGGGTATCTGACATAGCTGTCGAAAAGTTAAATGAGTAGTGCCCTGTCCCATGATCAGTTATACTACTAATATTATAACTTCCTTGAATCATACTGGCCGCTGCTGCAGTTCCATCAATATTAGCCCACGCTTTTGCAATCCGGGCTTGAGAAATACCGCCTGTACCAATCGCCACACCGTCTGCATCCGAGTTTACGACAATGTGTTTATTAACATCTCCGGCGGAAGTCAAATGCGCTGTAGTAGGAACTGTAAAAGAAGCTCCGCTGTATCGCGCGAGTCCTTGAGTAACCCTAAAGTCATCATAGTAAGCTTCAATTGCGCTATCACTACCCCAAGCCCTACCTAGGTACATATAGCTTCCGGGAGTTGATATTGCAGCAGAACCAAGAGACCCAGTGTAAGTCCTTGTCCCATCAACATAATAACTCCAGTCAGAACCAGATCTGACCAATGCTATATGCACCCATTGACCAACAGTTCCTAAGCTACCGGTACCAAGTTGAACTGCTGAAGCTACATTCCAACTAGACCCATTACTACTAACATACATAAGGCTTTGAGACGTGCTTGTGGATGAGCCGTAGTATCCTACTACCATAGAATATCCACTTAAACTGCTTGATAATGGCATTCCATATATTAGTTGCGCCATATTATTAGCATACGAAACCTGCACTCTGTGAAACCAATACTCTATAGTAAAATCTCCTGTTAAATTAACTGTAGTCCCAGCAACATTAGCATAAACTCCTTGTTCAGTACTGCTTGGTACATACATACTACTACCGCCAAATTTGCTTTGCGCTGTAGAAATCTGAGTTGAACCTTGCAAGGTTAATGAAGAGTTAGAGTCGCTCGAGTCAGTCGTGGTTGTCGCTCCGTTTGACCCATCGAAAGGCGACAGCCATTTAACTTTGGGAAAATGCACATCCCCCACCGTGCTTCCGGTTATTTTAAATTGATCTAATCTTGGCTTAGTTATATTCATTTTTTTAATTCCCGAAAACTTGTATGCATACAGTATCAGAGTCTTGCAGGCTATAATCTTGAGGATGGATTGTTTCTATAGCGAAAGATCCTGCCGCTTGAGCGGCCCCATTATTCGACACCAGCAACCTCCACCATCCGCTACTCGCATCATCGTGGGCAAAGCCTACTATACTATAATTAGCATCGGACATTGCCGTTGAGTAGTTTACGGTATATTCTCCAGTGCCATTATCCGTAACACTCCCAATATTATAACTGTCTCTAATGCTTGGCGTAGTTCCATCATAATTCACCCACGCTTTCGCAACCCGCGCTTGATTAATGCCGCCAGTTCCGATTGCCACTCCATCCGCATCGGAGTTTACGATGATGTGCTTGTTAACGTCTCCGGCAGAAGTTAGATGTCCGCTAGTCGGCGCAGTAAAAGCTGATGTATAACGCGCTAAGCCTTTTGTGATCCGAAGATCCTCTAAGTAACCGACCACCCTCCCTAGTCCAGTACTAGCATAAGCTCCTATTGTCAAAGCTGCCGCGTTGTCATAATCCGTACTATTTGTAGCGGTGCTTCCACTTTGCACGCCGTCAACGAAACCTTTTAAACTTGTGCCAGAACGAGTAAAAGCTACGTGGTGCCAATTTCCATCAGCGACATCTATATCACCATCTACTTTTACACTACTAATATCGTAAAAATCAATCCCATCAGATGATAAAAATATTTGTATTCTGGTTGCATTATTATCACCAAAAGAAATTACTCTTCTAGACTGACTATCATTGTTAGATAAACTAGTTTTTATCCAAAACTCTATAGTAAAGTCCCCCGTGCCAAAATCAAAATCACTACTTTGAGAGATGGTTAATTTAGTCCCAGAGTCTCCGTTCAAATATAAACTACTTCCACCAAATTTACTTTCTGCGGTACTTATTTGAGCCCCTCCGGCAAATGTTACTGAATGAGTAGAGTTGCTTTCGTCATTAGTTGTTGTAGCTGCATTACTTCCATCAAAAGGTAGTAGCAGCTTAACTTTCGGAAAATACACATCTCCAACCGTCGTGCCGGTAACTGATAAATTTGTTAATTTAGGTAACTTCATTAGTATACATGTCTAACCATTATTAAATCGCCGCTGGCTATATCGCCATCAACAAAAGTTAATCCTGTTCCATCTACGAAATAGTTTACATCGGATATTTGAGCTAGACCGTTAACAAATACAGTTGTTTCTAGAATATTGGAAACTGTTCTGCCCATTGAAAAGCCAGATATAACTCCGTTACCTGTAAATATATCTTGATGATAGTTCGGCTGAGCCTTGCTCAAAGTTGTATGTCTTACATCAACTATATCACCACTTGCAACTGTCTCCGGTGCGAAAACAACATTTAATCCATCTACAACGTACGAAGTAGTCGGTTGTTGTAAAACACCGTTCAGCGCGACAAGTACATTTGCCGGGTCAGCGTTGAGAGGCGCGATAGAAAGCCCGAATCCAGAAACTACTCCATTTCCAGTAAAGGCTTCTGCTACAGAGTCGTTTTGAGAGAAAGAATTTTGCGCTATTTTTCTTACTTCTACTACCGCTCCGCTTACTACATTTTCGTCTAGGAACACTCCGGTTCCTCCAACTAAAGTATAATCTTCTACTGGAGTTTGAACAAGACCGCCAACTGTTACTATTAAGTTTTGCTCTTTGTTTATAGTTTCAGATAAAGCATAGCCTGAAGTCGAACCATCTCCAGTAAATCTAGTAGTAGTTATATCAAGCAGGCCATTACCATTTACGAACTCTAGCGCATCAGCGGCAGAATTAACTTGTAAGAATTTACCAGCAGAACTTGTAAAGTTAGCAGGAGTGTCGCTCAAGCCAACGAACGTAGACGATCCGCCTCCTCCGCCTCCGCCTCCTTCGAATACAGAACCGCTTTGGAAGATTGTTCCTGAAATTTCTACATCGCCAACGACGTGGAGAGTCCTTAACGGATTCGAAGTTGCAATTCCGACGCGATCATTTCCACCGTCAACAAGGAGCATATTACCTTCATTGCTACTCTCAACTCGAAAATTTACATCATTTGAATCTTCATTGATAATAACTGCATCTGTGGCGGCTTCTTCTACAGTTAATAACTTCACTCCCCCAGCTTCTATATTAATAACATCAGTTCCAAAAGTTAGTTTAGTATCAGAATCGCCATCGTGAATAATAGCAGTAGTAACACCTAAGCTCGTACAATCAACTGTACTTGATCCTACAAAAGTTGAGCCAACAGTGAGGGAAGATCCCACATCTAACTTGCCGATTATGCTTATTCCTGTCCCTGCAATTGTAGAGTTGGCACCAGTGGCTAGAAATCCAGAAGCAGACAAATCTTCTGTCGCTCCCGCTGGACCGGTGGGGCCAGTCGGACCCGTTGGGCCAGTCGGACCCGTTGGGCCAGTCGGACCCGTTGGGCCAGTCGGACCCGTTGGGCCAGCCGCGCCAGTTGCTCCACTTGGGCCCGCGGAACCTGCGGGGCCTGCGGGGCCTGCTGGGCCTGTCGAACCCGCTGGACCTGCCGCACCGCTCGGCCCCATCGCAAGATGACGAATATCTATCAAATCGCCGCTTGTAACCCCAGTTGTAAAGACGATTCCTGTAGCGCCTGTTAAAGTATAGTCAGTTGTAGGGATTTGAACTAATCCTTCTACTGATACCATAACGTCTTTAACGTTAGAAACACTTGATCCTATCGCATAAGTCGTTGTGGTTCCGTCTCCAGTAAAAAGATTATTAGAAGCTATTCCAACGCCAGTCACGCTTACGCCAGCTGCTCCGGCCGGACCGGCCGGGCCCGCTGGACCAGCCGGACCTGTTGGACCCGCTGGGCCAGTTGAACCCGCTGGACCCGCTGGACCCGTAGGACCAGCCGCACCTGTTGCGCCACTTGGGCCTGCGGAACCCGCTGGACCTGCTGGACCTGTCGAACCCGCTGCGCCTGCCGTACCGCTCGGCCCCAGCGCAAGGTGACGTATGTCTATTAAATGCCCACTAGTAACCGCAGTTGTAAATGAAATCCCGGTTGCATCTGTTAAAGTATAATCAATCGTAGGAACTTGTAACATTCCTTCTACTGAGACCATGACATCTCTAGCATTAGAAACGCTTGAGCCTATAGCGTAATTTGTAGCACTTCCGTCTCCGGTAAAAAGATTGTTAGAAGCTACCCCATGTCCCAAAGCTCCTAACTCTGTGACGTTTACATAGAGTCTGTCGGCTACGCTGGATGACATTTTTTTGACCGACAACTCAGTGCTGGAAAGTTTCTTTATTCCGTAATCGACGTCTGTGTCGTCCCAACCACCAACCTGTCCGATATATTTGACATCTGTTTCTACAGGTTGATCAGGATGAGGTGCTGATGGGGGAGTAAAGTTGGCAGTATAACGAGCCGTACCGTTTGTAAACCTAAAGCTGTCCATATGCCCATTCGATGAAGACCCGGGAGATCCGGACGAGTTATTCGCTCCTATTCGAAGATCTTGAGAGCTATTAGATACATCTGTAGTATTGGCTGTATTCCCGCCTACTTGCACGCCATCAACAAAAAATCTTATATTTGAACTGTCACGACAAACAGCTATATGATACCAAGTATTTATACTTGGACTCCACGACACAGCTGCGTTTGCGGTGCTATTATTAAGGGAAATCCCCAAATCGCTAGCCCCCCCGTACGTTTTGTAATTAAAATCAAAAGCGGCATCATTGTTCCACTCATATCTTTGACTGCAGAAACTATTCCAAGTATTACTAGGAAGAGCAGTATATCTCCACCAGAATTCTATAGTAAATTCGTTTGTGCCAATATGCCAATCTGAGCTGTCTGGTATACTAAGATAATCGCTACTTCCATCAAAATAAACACTCTTTCCTCCGAATTTGCTATGTGTCGCGTCAACTTTTGTATTGCCAACAAATGTTATGGGATGATTACTAGAGCTGCTGTCCGTAGTTGATGTTTCTGTAGATGTCGAGCTTGCGAACTCAAGAATTAACTTGGTGTTGCTCCAACTGGAGTCTCCCACAGAATCGTATTCTTCAATAACGCTAACGTCGAATTTATTATCGGCGAGATCTAAATTAGAAATCGTGCCGCTTGCGTTTTGTAATATACCTGTGGCTGTTCCGCTTAAAGTTAAGCCGGTGAAGTATCCCTGATCAACAGATTGATAACCAGACTGGATAGTATCTACCATCTCAATAGCGTTCCCTGCCGAATTTACAGACAAGTATTTATTGGCTGTAAAGCTTCCCGGAGTATCACTTAAGCCGATAAAAGTAGACGAACCACCGCCTCCGCCGCCACCCTCAAATACTGAGCCACTTTGATATATAGTTCCTGAAATCTCTATATCGCCAACGACGTGCAATTTTCTGCTTGCTAAATTAGAACTAGTACCAACATTTAACCCTTGAGAAAAGCTTTCAAGTATTGTCGTGTCGGCAAAGTCACCGGTCATTGACGTATCAATTAGACTACCAGTTTCGCTATCTAAAGTAGCGAGACCACTGAGCGTTGATATCTCCGAAGTAAGGGTTTGGCCCGTAGTTATTAAATTACTGGTTAATGTAGATATGTCGGAGTCATTGCTCGTAATCTGAGTCTGTAAAGTCTGTCCAGTAGTCCCTAGGTTGGTAGTCAACGTAGAAATATCACTATCGTTACTAGTGATCTGTGTTTGCAAAGTTTGACCGGTAGTAATCAGATTTCCACTAATATCGTCAACGATACTCCCTGTTGAAACTAAGTTTGATGATACGCTCGAAACGTCAGCGTCTGAAGCAAACTGGCCCGTATTTCCGGTTGTAATAAATCCAGATGCAGTTAAATCTCCAGCCGATCCATCTGCTCCTGCAACGCCGCTTGGACCAAGAGCTAAATGCCTAATACTAATTTCTTGCCCGCTGACTATACCTGTATTAAATGAAATTCCTGTGCCGCCAACTAAACTATAATCTGCTGAAGGAGTCTGAACATAACCTTGAACAGAAACTA
>VTLG01007948.1_pt1 | contig 21279 bp, 36 predicted proteins | sample 4694571 | NCBI WGS metagenome assembly VTLG01 (sample SAMN12604809, study PRJNA352737) | marine metagenome | biome: ENVO:00000447; feature: ENVO:00000209|ENVO:00000569|ENVO:01000036; material: ENVO:00002151; isolation source: viral sequences binned using virsorter ... | reverse complement strand
TTTAGTTGTGTACTAGATAAAACTTCTGGATTAGTAAGACGACTATATGCAGTATGTAATACGCACCATTCAAACTGAGTTCCTTGATCTTGTGCCATCGACCTTTTTTACTATTTAGAAGGTACCTGCTTTTTTATATAAATTCATAGCAAAACAACGTCTTCCTGCTGACGTAACTGGCACTTCGTGTTGCATCTTTGCATCAAATATTAATAGTTGTCTTGCTGACACATAGTATGGATTACGTCCGTCAAATATTATAGGTGATGCACCATCATCTATTTTTAAATATCCAACAGCAGCAAAATCAGCAGGAAAATGACAGTGTGGTTTCACATAGTCTCCCTGTTTATAATCTGCACCCCATATATCTTTAGCAAAATATTCTACATCTGTGGTTCCATCATTCAACCCACCATAAACTCTGCCACCTGCATTGTATATCAGGTTAGCAATCATTTTACAGCACAAATTGACATATGATTCGCACTTAGGCATCTTCATATCCCAATCAGTTTGACGTGCTACAACATTAGATGCTTCTGGTGATGGTTTATCTAACTTTAACCAATCATCAATAACAGTGTTTGCTTCTTCAATACATTCATCTGGTAGTATAAACTCGAACACGGGTTGTCCACTACCAACATAAACTGTCATCTTAGTTCATTAACTTTCTCTACTATCTTATCTATAATGTCAATATCTATTCCTAAAAATGGTGGAATGATACCTAGTAGACGTAGTGTTCCATCTAAAAATAATGCTAGGCAAGTAAATCCTAGTATCATACTTATGACAGTAGCATCTCTATTATGCTTACGCATAGATTCTTCATCTATCTTCTTTGCTTGCTCTAATGTCTGTTGAAGTAAAAGTTTAACTTCTTCCTTAGTATAAAAACTTCCTAATCCTGGAAGTTTCATACTTGGTTTCATATCTGAGAATGGAAAATTAGTCATTTTTTCCTGTTGTGATTTATCTGTCACCTTCCTTACGTGTTTCTGAACGTTCTATAGAAAACTCTCCCTCTGGATAGCGAGATGCAAGTTTCACTGTATTACGGAAGATTACCTCTGCAAGACGTTCATCTAATGCCATTGCTGCTTGTGCAGCATACCACATTACGTCTCCGAGTTCTGTAACAAGGTGGTCTTTAACATCATCGTTCCAAGGTTTACCTTGAAATTTGATTTTTTTGACAAGTTCCATAAACTCTCCCGCTTCAGCAACCATTCCTGATGCTGCGGTATCGAGTCTTTCTATTTTACACCCTTCTTTATGTAGTTCCTCGTACCTTTCTATTAGAGAATCGTAACTCTTACTTGCATCAGATGTTACCAAATCGACAAACTCTGTGTACTTATCAAGATCAATGTCAAATTTTTCTGCTGTTTTTTGTCCCTTTCTTTTCTTCGCTTCTGGTGATGCGAACCCCTTAAAATCTTGAGGCATTGGGTCTGGTGTAGAAGTCATACTTTAAAATCTTGAAATAATGTTGGTTGAATTTTAGGTGTGTCCTCACCATTGTGACCAGGATCTATAATATTCTCCTGTTGATCACAATCATACAGTCTCATCTTCCCTCTGTCAATACCCACAACAAATCTTTTGTTCATTGTAGGATCATTGTATCTATTTTTTAATTGCTTGATCATTATTTGACCGTTTGCTTCCAAGTCTTCACTAGAGATAAGAGCAAACATAAAGTCAGCAGTTGCAGGAAGACCAAAAGATTCAGAAGTGTCGGTAAGTTCCACGTCTGAATTACCGTAACCTGATCTAGTAGTTTGAGTAGCACTAATGATAGGAAGGTTGCACTCAGCAGCAAGACCACGGAGTTCTTCAGCGATTGCTTTAACATAGGTATAAGAATTAACTATTGCCCCTTTATATCTAGCAGATGCACAGATATTTAGATAGTCTACAAACACTACGTCAGGAGTAAAAGACTTTTTAATTGCTAACTCTTGTAGTAGAGATTTGAAATGACCTACGTGTGCTGCTGCTGTTGGATATTCTTTTACAATAAGACGACCTTGAGTTTTCTCTGCAACCTTTGTCATCTTATTATCGTACATAACTTTAGGTAATGTTTCCAGTTGTTGTACGTTTATATTTAATAAGTTTGCATCAATACGTTCAGCAATTTTTTCCTCTGCCATTTCACAAGTAATATAAAGAACATTATATCCTTGCATTAGATGTGAAGCAGCAGTATGGCACATAAACAATGACTTACCAACACCAGTTCCTGCCAGTGCAATGTTTAATGTCTTTTTACCTAGACCACCCTTTGTAATCTTATTGAGCATAGAAATATCAAAAGGAATCTTCTCTTCCTTTCTATGATAGAAATCAAATCTATCATCAGCATCATCTATGTAATCGTGTCCAACAGAATTATCAAAACTAACAGCAAGTGCATCAGTAAGTAATGATGGAATAGCATCTCTACTTGCTTTCTTTTCACCGTCAGCAATTTGAATTGACTCTAATAGAGCATTGTATATTGCACGATCACGACACCACTTTTCTGTAGTGTCTACTAACCATTTAATATCGTGTGCTGTGTCTTCAAAATTAGAAATACTATTTTCTATAGTCTTAGATTGTTCATCTGTAAGATCTTTACGAGTTTCTAATTCAATAGTCAATGCTTCCTTAGTTGGAAGACGATCATACTCAACAAAATATTTTGATGTTTCTTCAAAAATTATTTTATTATTAATATCTTCAAAATATTCTCCTTTAAGATGTGGAATTACTTTACGAGTAAATTTTTCTTCGGAAAATAATGATGAGACAATTAGGTTCTCAAGATTAGACATAATGTGTGTAAGAACTTACGATAAATTTGTCGTTAGAAATAGTACGTTTACCTTCGTGAGGGTATAACCATAGAGGAGGGAACATAACTAATCTACCTTCCTTTGGTTTTATTGTAGGACCGTTTTCAAAAACTGTCTCACCACCTTCTTCAACATCATTTAGATACCAAAACATTGATAAGAACCTACGAGCAGATGCGTGGTCTCCTACATCAACGTGTTTATCAAAACGATCATCAGTTCCCTTCTCATATTTCTTAACTCTGAATTGTTCAAGAGCAGATTTGATAGGGAAGTATGGTCTACAATCTACATCCTCCATATATTTTTGGACATAGTAATGTGATGATTCAATCAAAGCATTCTGTATCAATCCCCACTCAGACCAAGGAGACACATTGAGATTATGCTCATTGTCATCTATTGCCTGTGTGATATTGAATTGACGAAACTTAGGTAGACCTTTTTGATCTACCTCTTCGTGAATCTGACTACCAAATAATCTAATAACGTTTTTGCAAACAGTATTAGGTAATGTGTAGTCATAAACTTGTATGTAATCTCTGAGTTCCACTAACCGTACGCGAATTCTTTTTGTGCTGCTTCATCCAGTTGTTGCATTATTCCTTCGGTGAAGTACTTGTCAGGATCGGCAAGGATAGCAGAAGGATAAACGGAAGACTCACCAACAACAATCCTATTACCTCGTTTTGTGAAGACTCCATACTTTTCACCCAACTCCAGTAATCCATAATACCTGTCGAGTCCACGTTCGTCATAGAAAAGACGAGTAGTAATTTTAGCATTCTCTTTTGTAAATCTAGATTTTTTTGTTTCACATCTAATGATGTTTCCGATCACTTCTTTACCATCTTTCTCTTTAGACTTAGCAAGATAGATGATAGTCGATGCTGCATATTTAAGACCAGAACCACCGCCCATTTCTTTTGTAGGTACATATGCACCTACTACATCATATGTATGGTTTGTGACAATCATAGGTATGTTCGCTTTACCCAACTTCAAAGTAAGAACACGGAAGATTGCTTTAACAACCTGTGCACGAGTCATATCTCGTGTGTCCTTACCATCAGAAGAGTCTTGTACTTCTTTTGAAGTAGATAACATACCAAGAGAGTCAAGAACAAACATTAATGGTTGACGTTCTGCCTCTGGTTGTTCAAGATATTTGTCAACAATTCTTAATGATTGTGTTCTAAATTCTTGAACTGTAGTAACAGGAACTAAGACCATACGATCAGAAGGAATATTCCTAGTCTCGATCATATCCTTAGATAATGCAGACTCAGATTCAAAATAAATGCACCCTGCTTCTGGATTACTTTCAAGAAAACTTTTTACCATACTAAGAGTAAAGAAAGTTTTACCTGTACTACTCTCACCTGCAATAGCGGTGATCTTGTTGGAAGGTATTCCACCTTTAATACTACCACTTACTAGGGCATTAAAGATGTAACTACCTGTATCTACAAAAGACGCAACGTCTCCTGCTGATACTCCATCTGACACTACACCTGCGTACTCGTTTCCGATGTCACTGATAATGTCTTTAAAAAATGCTGATGTCATACAAAAAGGTCTTCTAAAGTAGCGATTTTTTCTGCTTTCCAGTTGATAGTATCCATAATAACCTGTAAAGGATCAAGAAAACTCTTCTGGAATTGTATATCAAAATCAATGTATTTGTCAAGTCCAAACTCTTTAGGTAATGTTTGGAAAAATGAAATAACATTTTCATTAATTTTATTTGGTCGTCGAAGATAAAGAAACTTTACTTTCTCTCCCTCTTGTATGAGAGGATACTTATGTGTAACTTTGTTTTTCTTCGCGTGGAAATTATATAGTAACGCACCACGCACGTGTATGGGAGTTCCCTTACTATAAATTGTAGCAGGATTTGAGAATTTGCCAACCCCATTACATCCACGAGGGAATGCAATATCTTCTGGTGGCATAGTTTCAAATTTCTTTCTGAAGTTTCCTACAAATTCTTGTACATCAGATTCTGTACCATTCATAATAACTTTCAGTGCATCTTTAATTGCTGTCCTACAAGCAGCAGGTGTAGATGATTTAACTGCTTCAATACCCATCATCTTTAGTTTAGGTTCAGCGTATTGAACACCCTCACTATTCCATACATTGAGGATGTATCTTTTCTTAGCAGTCCAGATGCCTTTGTTAGCGATATTCTCTCGCTTCATAAACATCTTTTGATCGTATGCGTTTACAGTGGTTGCCAACGCTTCATAAGAATTCTGAATATACTTTTCAAATTCCACATCACACACCTTTTCAAGGAACCTGAGAACGCTTTTATCGCTTTTCTCTCTGCCCTTGAATACAGTTTCAACCAGAGAACCCAGATTAAGATAAATGGAATCGGTATCAGAAGCAATAACATAATCAACCTCCTTTGTTTTTAAAATTTTGTTTATGTAAGAGTTCATTTTGTTTTCTATCCAACGGATAGATAACTGTCCAGACAATGTAATTGCTTCGGCATTGGCAAGACTATAGTATCGGAAGTATTGATTTCCGATAGCACCATAAGCACTGTTAAGTTGAATCTTACGTGCCATCTGGATATTATTAAAAGCAGATATGTCTGCTTGTAATTCTTTATCACCTGTCTTTTCATATTCAGACTTGGCAATAAGCATTTTCTTTTTATAGATCGTACGTTCATCGTAGATCTTTTGCATCATCTCAGGTAAGAAACCTTGAATGTCTCTTCTATATTGTGCACCGTTAGCAGCAACACAATAGTCACTATCAATATCAATCTCACCATTTAAGATTTTGTCCACAGAGATACTTGGGTATCTAGTGGGAACCAAAGTCTCTGGTGAAATGTTATATTCCATAATGAGATGAGGGTACAGAGAGTTAAGGTCGAAACTAACCACCCAATCATATAACCCAGGTATAGGTTCCTTAACGTACGCACCTGCGTATTTGTCATCTTTCTTACTTTCTTGACGAGGTGGAACACAGATCTTTCTCTCCTTTAGATAGTTGTATATAAGTGTATCCCACATACGAACCTGAGAATACACATCTTCAAAGTTTACCTTGGCATCATATGCCATAGTAACTGCCAGTTCGAGAAGTTTCATTTTCTTCTCTAATCTGTCAACTAGATCAACGTCTTTAATGTTGTACTCTACAAACTTCTGCCAATGTTCTGTATAGAAGTCTTTAAAGTTTTCAAACTCACTATGATCTAGTTTACCTTCACCAAGTTCTACTGTAGCAATATGCTCTAGACGATATGACTCTTGATTAGTATATGTAAACTTTCTATAGAGATCAAGATAGTCTAAGATACTGACACCTAGTATATCGTAAGCAAGATTTCTACGTCCTTGAATGTAGACCTCTCGCATATTTACTTTATTCCAAGGTGATAATGACTTCTGCCATTTCTCTCCTAGTACACGTTCTAGACGACGACAAATGTAAGGTATATCATACAAGTTACAGTTCCAACCAGTAATAATATCAGGTGTATTAGAACACCACCACTTATGAAAGTCGGCAAGCATTTCCTGTTCTGTCCAGAACACTCGATACTCTGTGTCTACCTTTGCTTCACGAGTTCCCCAAGTAATAAACTTACCAGTAGCAAGATCTTTGATTGTTATACAAAGCATTTCCTCCTGTGATGCTTCTACATCAGGGAATCCATTTTCACAAGCAACCTCAATATCAATAGTAATGATTTTCATATCACTCATATTGAATCTTAGTTGACCTGGATATTTCTCAGAGATCCATTGATATACAAAACGTTCATAACCGTGAACTTCAAAGTTATCAACGTCTTTATATTTTTCAAGAAACTCTCTTGCACGTTTAGCACCATCCTGTTTTACAGGTGTCATTGATTCACCTGTTAAGGATTTCCATTTACCTTGAGGTGAAGGAACAAATAATGTAGGTTTGATAATCTCTTTAAACGATACTGAATCACCATTTTCATATCCTCTACAAAGGATAGAGTCACCTAGTAACGTTACGTTAGAGTATAATCTGCTCACAATGCTTTCTTGTAATTAGTTATTGCGTCTTTAGATGGATCTACTATAGTCAAAATTACATCAGATGTCAAGAAGACATCTCTTTGATCTGTATATTCTGGGAAAGCAGATACTTTATCACCATCAATTTTCATACAACCTGTAATTAAGTATGATGGTTCTTCATCTAATTCAGTAACCTCTCCCATAAGGTAACTAAGATTGTCCCTTAGTATCACCAGTTTTATTGGTGCCATTCTCTGCCTCCGTTAGTTTTTCCCATTTAGATAATAACTCTGGGTGTGGATTGTAAATTGTTTGAACCTGACTTAACTGTACTAGACAACGTTTGTCTGCTGACATAGGTATCCAAGGAAATAGTTGTAGATCTAAGTCATTAATTTTTTGTGGTTCATCGGTAGTGCCTGATTCAAAAAGCATTTCCGCTGTTGCTTCTACTATAACCTGATAAGGGTTAGTAAGAAAGTATCCAATAGGAGAATATACTTCTTTGTTAGGATACGCTTCTTGAACATCAGCGATTATATCTTCCCCGTTGGCGACTCTTACGATCTTGACGGTCATACTCTTTCTCCATAAGTTGTTGGTAAACACCTTTGACAAGTTCGCCAAAGGCACGACGTGATGAAATGTTTCTTTCGTCTGCTAAGAGACGAACGTAGTAAAGAAAATCCTCGACATCTTGAGTAGGGATGTCCATATTGACATTCTCCTTATCTTTAATATGCCGAGGTGTGCAGTTCACATAGTGGTTCATAAATTTAGTTGAATAAAAAAGAGACCCGATGGGTGGGTCTCTTCAGTTGTGTATTATGTATAAAGGTTTAGAAAGTGTACTTAAGTCCTGCTTTCCCTGCCCAGTCTACGTCATCAACATTAGTTGCTGCGGATAACTCACCATAAGCACTTACAGAATCTGTAAGTGTCTTACCACCACCGATGTAACCGATAAGTTCAGTGTCACCAAACTCGTCAGCAGTTTCTGTGTGAGTCACTGTAGGACCACCTGATACATACCAGTCAATACCATTAGGTGTTGTACCTTCGTATCCAAGTTGGAATTCCCAAGTTCCTGATGAATATGCTCCATCTGGATATGAACCACTTGCTTCTACATTAACGTAAGGACCTGCAAACGCAGCACCAGAGAATAGAAGAGGGGTTGCTGCTAGGGCAGCGAATGTTTTTTTGATCATTTTTGTTTTTAGTTTCTCGCAAGAAAAAATCCTGCGGATGGAAAATCTTTCGACAAGACTTTTGCATTCGACGCAGGGTTACGATCTTTCGAGTCCTTTGTTTTGCATATTATATAGTATAACTTAATACATTAAGATTGTCAAGTGTTTGCAATTTAGGATATATCAAAGACTTTTCTCTTCTGATGTTCTGGTACAATCTTGTTCAAATTTATTGATAGAAGACCGTTCTTGTATTGAACTTCTCCAATCTCTACATCATCAGCAAGGTTAAAAGTCTGAGTAAATTCTCTAGATGCGAGTCCACGATGCACGTGTGTGCGTGGTTCTTCATCTCCTTTAGTTTTTTTAGATGCAATAGTTAGAACGTTTTGTTCTGTAGATACTTCTATGTCATCTTTATCCCATCCTGCAAGTGCCATCTCAATCTCCCAGTTTTCTTCTGAGTTTTTGATGATGTTATATGGTGGATAGGATCTGTTAGTTCCGTTTGTGACATCCAATCTCTTGAGAGTTGGTCCTAATCCGATGCTTGTTTTCTCTATAGCATCCATTAGAAAGTCAAGGTCATTTGCTGTGTACCTAGATAGCGTACCCATAATAGTTCTCCTTTTTAAGCGAGTGTGAATAGTGTCCCTGTAAGGCGACAATACTATTTAACACTATATGTATTGCTATGACTAGGAGGATAACCATAAGTAAATATACGGGTGCCACGAAACCATTTATTTGTCTAAATAGATCCAGTATAGTCTCTAAAATTAAAGACAATGAAGAAACTCGCTTTCGTTATTGTTATGGGAATATTGGGTGCACCTCTATCAGCGAGGGCAGATTTAACGCATAAGATTCAATCTAGTATCCAGTTAAATGTGAATGCAGCAGCGACTCAAGTAAGTCGTACTCCAAACGTTTACAGTGTATCAGGTAACAACGTTACAACAACTGCTACAGATTCTAATGGTGCATCATACAACACCATAGGTGCTATGACAGTCACCGCATCTACAGGGGTCGGAGCAATACCTTCTATCGGTGCAGTCCAGGCAACAGCAGGGGAAAGTTGGTCATTTACTCAATCTTGGAATCAAGGTGATGCCATAACATCAACGTTGACCACAGGTGCTGTATCAGCATTCGGTGATCAAACATCCACAGCAGCAGGAACAAAAGATTCTTTAGCAGGTACTATTGATTCTTCTGGTACAGTTACACTAACAGCAGGTGGAGCAGGTACAAGTGCCCTAGGACAATTCACTACTGAATTATCGATACAATAAGTAACTATATAATATGAAACGTGTATGGTACATATGTGGCATTGCGACGATGACTTTGGGTATAAACCCAGTCATAGCAGTGCCTGTGGTGCCAAATTTTTCTCAGGGATCGATGACTAGCCACACGGAAACGACTTCCACCGTGACGGAGACCATAAATTCTATGGATTACGCGACGGGTTGGCAATATTCGGTAAGTGGTACAAATGTATCACAAGATGGAACAACCATATCACCCGCTATAGGGAATGGTTCATCTAATACTATTAATGGAGTGACTTCGCAATGGCAAGACTTAGACCACGCAAACAAACCAAATTACACGATAACAACTCCAGGAGCAGCGTTCCAGTTCACGGAGACGTATCGTGCCCCAGGTCTGATAAATCATACAGTAATACAAAGAGAAACAACCGTAACTTCGGTCACAGATACGCAAAGTATATTTCAACAATAATAGCAACAGTTCTCACTGCTAACGCTCTACCTATGCGTGCAGAGACAGTTGGTGGTGTGTCGGCAACAGCATCGCCAATCGCAAATTCCAGTGGTTCAGTGACCAATCAAGCTATACAGGTTTTGCAGGGTCCGTATATAACTAATACTTATGGAAATGGCATACAATGTCAAGGTCCAACGTTAAACTTCACACCGTATGTTACAGGGAGTACATCTATACAACGTCCCTACGAAGATCTGTGGTTTGATCAAGTGTATGATATGCGTGACTTGACTGGTACTACAGATGCAAATGGAAATCCCACAGGAGATGGTGCACCAGATAATCCAGGGCAAATATTATATGAAATTCCAGTAAGAACAGGTCAGAAAGATAATCATTCACTGTCTATAGGTTTTAGTGCAACGTGGTCTAAACCATTAGACAAGACACTACAAAAATTATGTAAAGAAGCAGCAGCAAGTCAAATAGCATATTCAGAACAACTTACTGCTAATAAAAGATTAGACTTTGAGATCGCGAGATTGAAAAATTGTGGTGAACTGATGAAGGCAGGAATAATGTTCCATAAAAACTCACCATACTATGCTGTATGTGCCGACGTGGTTCTACTAAACCCACCTGGAGTTCTTCCAAACCACAGTCATTCAATACCTAGTACAGATGCTTCATTATTACAAGAAGTATCTATTGGAACAAATCCTTAAAAGGACATTTAGGACGATCACCAAACATTAACTGTGCTGACAGATGTGGTATAAGGTTCTTAAGATTAACTCTCTTTTCAAACATCCTAATCTGTTCAAGTGTAGGAGTTGACTTGACCATATCAAATGTCTTGGTAAGATCATCCTCCTTATAAAATGCAAACCTAAACAGTGGATCACCACGTTTAATTACTACTGGTTTACTCTTATCAACAACGTCAAATGCAAACGTTGCTAGTCTACTCCAATCAGATAGATTCCACCATCCACCAACCAATGTAAGATTGTTTTGATAAGAAGTAAGACCACAATCTTTTTGTTCAACCCAAACATTTGGTGTGTCTGTCCAGATATAAAACTTCATCAGGTGTAATTGGAATGTACCAGTCTTCTGCCAATTCTGAATAGGTTCGAGATACTCACGTATGTTAGTATTGGGTGAGTCAATAGTCTCGTTATCGAAATCTATATTCAGAGTAACATCTCGTGGTGAGAATGCTGTAAACTCTCTCTTTGCCTTATGTGCCCAAGCAGGACATTTATGATAGGGTAAAGAAGAACTCTGATGACTATAAAATCGTTCTGGTTCTATACCAACTCCATCAACATTTAATGGTGAATCAAGTGCATCAGGACCTGCATTACCTTCAAATGGATAATAATATATCTTTATCATTTTTTCTTTTTCTTCTTAGGACGTTTGAAGGCAGGTAATCCTTTCTTCTCACGATAGTTATTAGTCTGTATCTCATTACGACTTAACTTAGGTGGTTCTTTACCGAACTTCTTTTGTATAGTTGTAGTGAGTTTTTTTATTGCAGGTTTTATAATTCTCAATAATAATGGTGTTGCAGCAGCAGATGCTGTAGCAACAACTGCTATCGATGCTGTTACAGATACTTGATTTGTAGATGGTAAAAATTGTTCGAGTGTTGTAGTGTCCTCGTATAATACTACACATTGACCTTCTTTTATCTCGTGACCTATAACTCTCTCTTCTCCATTCTGAGTTAGATCACCAACTCTAGGTTGATTAGGTGCAGGACATTCTACCTCTTTTTCTGTAGGAGGTATGTTTGGTGGTGTTACTTCTGGTGTATCTATTTCTGGAGGTGGTGCTATATCTGGAACCACAGTCTCCTGTTCAAAAATTAATTCATCTTCTCTATAATCTATAGTCTCAAAAGCAGGTACTCCTGCATCACAATATGTGAGGGTTTTATCAGGATCATCCTCAGTAAGATTTTTATTCTTTTGATTATTGAGTTCGTGTGCTTTAACGCAACCTGGAATATTGACAACAGGAGTTCCGATGTCAACTGTTACAGGAACGCTAGGACCAAACGACCACGCGGGTTTTCCAACCCACGGTGGTACATTTACAGCATTTGTGTTTGGTATGTAGAGATCCGAAATAATAATATTTGGAACTTCTTCCATTATAGTTTGGGTAAACTAGGTCCAGTAGGTAAGACAGGTCCAGTTGCGTCAGGTATAGCATTCATAATACCACCACCGATGTCAGGCATAACTGCTTCCATCACTTTGCCTTTGATGTTTTCGATAATCGCATCCTTGCGTATGAATACATACCCAACAGTACCAACAACGGTAAGAGAGATAACACCACTTGCAATAGCGATTCCATTAATGATCTTTTGCATTGTAATTAATTTCAAAATTGTTTAAACCCTTCACTTCTGAAGGTGAACTATTTATCACTCCAAACTGTTCACGTTCTTCAGCATCCCAGTCTTCTTGAATCTGTTCTACCTGTCTATCCACATCATCCATTGTGTTCTCTATCTTCTGCTCTATCCATTCTTCTTTAAGATATGCTACAAGACCTAGTAAAAGATGATTGATAGGAAACCTTTGTTTCTTTGCCCATCTTTCCATCTTGGCATACCAAGGATCTACTCCTTTCCCAAATTGTTTTTCAAATTTAAGTAACGTCTTTTTCTTTTCCATCTCGGTAAATAAAATATTACGAAAGAACCAATCCAAAAAATTGCTAGTACTGATATGTGTAGTAATCTGTTAGAGTTTACTATTAGACCAAGTGTTACAAGTCCAATCCAAGTGTAATCTAACGTACCGTGAAGACGATACCACACTTTGTCTCCCAATTTGTTAATGACTCTTTCTCTTTGTTTTGCGAACCACGGTGATACGTGACGCATCATAACGAATCCTTCGTTGAAGAACATTATAAAAAAACCAATCCAGAATATCATTTGATTAACTCTGACTCATCGATTGCTTCTCTAATTATTCTCTTGAGTTGTTTTGATTGCTTCTGGTTGATAGAACCAAACTTATTGTCTATCCATTTCTTACCATAGTAAAATACAAATAGAACTGCGAGTAAAGCAAAACCTTCACCCCAATCTAGACTCCACGCCCATTCAAAAAATTTCCACATAATGTTCTCCTAACAATTTTTATTTAGGTCCTCTGCCATATTACCACCAATCTCTGCACCTTGGTCGCCACCAAACATCGCTACCCAACCTGCTGCAACCCAACCCACAAAGGGAATACTACTAAGAGTAGGAGCAGCACTAGCACCAATGCTTGTACCGACAAGTCTTCCAGTTCCTTTTGCAGCACCAACCGCTTCGATACACGCTTCGCTTTTGTTACTGGCAACAGGGTTTTCTCCTTGATATTTTTGTATATGTGCATCTCCATCCATTGTATATTCTTCTACTATCTCTGTTTTCTCATTTGCTAATCCTAAGAAACCACCTTTCTCATCAAGTTTAGTTGTCTTATACATTGTCTTTGGATCATTTCCAACGTAACTCATCTTGTATCCATCTTTACTTGCAGATACAACGTATGATGTATAGGGACCTATAAGAGGTGGATGTATGACAGGATAAGATTTCCTAGATGCTATCATACCAATCATCCCTATATGGGATACACCCAATAACGCACCTAAACCTAGACTAAACCATTTCATTTTGAATCGGGGACAATTTTTACAGGACCTGACTCTATCCTTATAGTTTGAGCAGGGGCAGTCTCTGATGCCTTAGCGATAAGAAACTCCATATCTTTTTTAGATATGTTAGCACTGCTATCAGGATCACCTGGTTTCTTTTTCTTACCTCCCGTTTGGACACCAAAAGTAGCTAAAGTTCCTGTGAAGACCGAAGCTATGAAAGTTGGATCTATCTTTTCTCCTGCATCATATCCTGGTATTTTAACGTAGTTCAAAGTTAAAATTCCTGCGGACCATATAAGAACGATCACTCTTATCAATGTTGCTAGGTATGCTAGTTGTTCCTCTTTATCCTCAGCAAGTTCTTTAAATTTACCTAGAGGACCTTTAGGTTTTTCCTTTACTTCTGCCATTACAATATGGGTGACTAACCCTATTTAGACACCAAAAACTTTCTAGATTTTTTAAGATACTTCCACTCAGTTTTAATTCTCTCGTATGCTTTTTCCTGTGATAACTTTCCACCCATCTCTGCTGCACATACAAATTCAATCCTCTTAGCAAATTCTCTTACCGCCTCTCCCAATTCATCAGTTTCGTACATTAAGACTCCTCCGTTGTTTTCTTTTTACCGATGTTATATTTAGACTCTAAGATCCACTCCTTCTTATCTCTAAAAGAAATAACCTTGATTTGATTTAAAGGTGCAATATCTTCGACGCTACTTTCATCTACCATTACTACTAAACCCCAATCAGACAGTAACTTTGTAATACGATTCCTACGTTGTACATCGTTAGTTGTTAGATTAGAGTGCTTACCATCAAGAGCAAATAGTTCTTTAAAGTGAACTATGTAATACTTACCCTTCTTATGTAAAATGTGACAAGACTGAAATAGTTTTTTCTCTTTACGAGAAGCAACTCCAATTCTTGTTAATGTTTCTCTTACCTTGAGGAAATCATCAGGTTGACGTAAAGTCACCTCTACCATTTGCTCAGGACTCCACGAGATTTCTACGTTCTCGTCGGTCATCTTTTGCCTCCTGTATCCATTTTAAGTTTTATCAAATCAATTTGATCCTTTGTAAGAATCCTCAACGCATCCTTGGTCTTTTGATCAGAGTATTTAAAGAAACTCTTTACGAGTTCAAAGTCTTTTATCATCTGCTTTCTTTCCCAAGGAGAGAAACGTCGTTTCTTCCTAAGGCTATTTAGATAAAAGGAATATTGTAGATCCTTATCTAAGTTAAAGTGTGCATTCATTTCATTAGCATATAGAACTGTATCTATAAAACCGCTAAGACATTTGTTTACAATGAATGGAGGATAGTTCTTATCCCAATCACCTTCACGTTCTAATAAATTTTCTTTAGTGTGATTAACACTATTCAAATAATCCTTTAAAGGATAGTCGTCACGTTTGCTCATAATATATCTCCGAGAGAGAATGAATCTGTTGGATGTGTTTGAAAGACAAGACTATATCGTCTAGGGAAAGCATCCCTTACAGGAGGTCTTGCCATATGTGGAATGATAGATTGAAACTTAATCATTCTACCTGGTCTAGGAAGAACTGACTTTATAATCTCATCTGTTTCATTATCTATAAAGAGTGTTTCTCCTCCCATAGTAATGTTCCAATCAGGATTGACATATATCAGATATGTTACACCCTGTTCTACTTGAGAGTCAACGTGAGGTTTAGGACAGTCTTCGTGTCTAAAACAATTATACAAACATTTCTTTACTGGTACATCTATAAGATCTAAAAACTTATTACCTATTGGTTCAAAGTCTGGATAATCAAATGACTTACCTAAAGTATATGCGTGTTGGTTCTCAGGAGAATCTGCTAGGTGATCCCAGTTGTCATAGGAATCAAGATAGTAGTATGCTTCATTTACTAAACGTCTAGGAAAAAAATCATCTATAACCTCAATCAACGAATAACTCCTCCAATGGTGATTTTATACTATAGTTAGTAATTAAAAGTTCTTTCTTTCTAGTATTATCTTCTCTATGTTGCATTCCATACGTAATAGAATATTTTTCTATATTATAACTTTTGAATAGTTCTTCAATGTTTTCATTGATGTTATATGTGATCATCCATTTGTTAGTTGTCTCTGCACAGTTATATGCAAATTGTCTATGATCAAAACCTTTGTGCATTGTTCCACCTTTACCACCATATAAGAAATCTTTTATATCATATGGAGGATCTAAGAAAAGAAAAGCATCACCACCAAAACAAGAATTATAATCTAAGTTAGTTATCTTCCAATCTTGAATCAGTTCACCATAGTAAGGTAAGTTCTTAATACCTTTCTTAGTAAAATTTTGTACTGATGCCTGTGGTGAGAATGATGAGTTCTCTGTTAGACCTGAGTAAGAACATTTATTCATTACCCAGAAGTAAACAGCAGACAAAAATATATCAGAGTCATTAACTCTAGTCTTTGCTGCGTGATATAGTTCTCTTGCTTTCTCAGGAGTATCGTGATTGATCTTCAACCCCATTAAAGCATCAGATAAATTATCAGGATCTTCTTGTAAGATAGTCCAAAAATTATACAGAGGAACATATAAGTCATTTACCCATACAGGTATGTCTCTATATCTTTTTGTAAATTCTATAGCAGTAGAACCACCACCAAGAAAAGGTTCTCTGTATTCTGTCATACGTGGCATCTTATCCACGAGCATTGGTGCTACTCTTGACTTTCCACCAGGATACCTAAGAGGAGTCTTCAATGATTTCATTATGAATTTAATCTTGTTATTATATTACCACTAACTGACACTCTTTGTCCAGTAGATTTGTAGGGATACACATAATGTTTTAACCAAGCAGGAAAAATATAGATGTCACCTGCCTGTGGTTTGATTGGACCATACTGACACCTTGCGTATGGTAACTGTTCTCCATATGTAAACACAATCGAACCTGCTATCTCTGGTTCATCATACATTCCAGGTGGAATATCTATGTAAACTACAAAACTAAATTCACCTGCGTGATTATGTACAGGTTGCCAATCATCTGCACGTTGAAAGTTTACCCATATAGGTTCTATATCAATATAATTTTGATTAGTATATGTACCAATGTGTTTACGCAATTCATCTAAATCACGTTTACTTGGATAGATATAAAACTGTTCTTCTAGTTGACCTGCTAATATACCAGACGCATCCTGTGATGGTTCTGCATCAAAAGCATATCTTAGTAAGTCTAGTCTCACCTCTTCATCTATTTTACCGTGATAAATTTTAGGACCGAAAGGAGTTAAGATCATTAGTTTACTTTTAGGTTTACCATATTCTGTCCATAAGGACCAAAGTTAATACCACCATCAGGTAGAGCATTCCAAGCAATAACAGCACGTGGTTCTGGACCGTGATGTGGTACAGACCAATGAATCATCCAACTTGGCCAGATCAGTAGTTGACCTACAGTTGGTTCTATCGCTACAGCATTCTCATATGTTCCACTGATGATTTCTAACTGATTCATCGTACGTGGTGTCAGAGGGTCCTGGAAGACCGTAGGAGACCCCTCTGTGAGGTAATAGATACCAGACAGGTATGAAAACGGATGTCTATGTGCTTGATGGCAACCACCGCTATCAGGTCCACTTACATTTCCCCAAGACATACAGACCTTGAAGTCACCTTCAAACTGTAATTGTTCTTCGGTTTTTATATCATTCAGACATTGTTCAAACCATTTATGTATATCCTTAAATTCTTCTCTCTCAAATAAATCACCTTTAGTAGTTTCTACAGTATTAGGAATATTAAATAACCCACGTTCACATTCCATAAGGGTTTGTAAAGTAGGTTCTACTAAATCTTTATTATCAAATGAATAAAACTTAACTGGGAAGAATTCGTGTGTGTCCATAATAATTAATATTCAAGATAGTTCTTGAAGAATGTTTTCTAGGTGCATTACCAGAGTGATACATACGACCATCAAAGATTACATACTTTCCTTTCTCAGGATCTATGTATTGTTTAGGTCTAACGTTCTCTGGATTTTCACCATACCTTTCTTTATATATTGTAGTTGGACCATCGCTATTGTCACAATAGTAAATCATAACCCAATGTCCAAACGGTGCATCAACGTGTGGTTGTGTAGGTGGCACTCTATTCTTCATAGTCTTTGCTGCACGTACACGAATTAACTCACCAAAATCTCCATCAACATTTTTTACCATCCACTTCCAGAATTTGTCAAATACAATATCATATGCGTTTGACTTTATCTGATTGTCAGTAACAATAGTATGTGCAAAGTATGGATGTTCTTCATAACCATCTAACTGTAATACTTCAGAAGTGCCATTATAAAATGAGGTCTGTTCTTGATAAAACCACGGAAAGGTATTATCTCTACACAAGACCTCATAGATAAAATCTGATATGTCTCTTGGAATATATCCTACTTGTATTGACATTGCATCATCATTTCGGTTAGGAACGCAACTAAGTTAATCTCTTGATCTGCAACAAATGCAGTTTTGTATTGGTAGTCAGCAATAATTAAAACTGCCTGTGGAATACTTTGTGGTTGTAAATGATCATATAGAGAATCATAGATAGTTCTCATAATAGAATTAGGATCGTTGTCTAAGTTAGATACAACCCACTTACGCATCTTAGTAAACTCTTTTGTTTTTAAATAAGATACCAGATCATTTAGATTAGTTGATTGCTGTACAGCAAGGACACCTGTATCAATTTGTCCGATAGAAGAATATCTTTGTAGTTCATTAAGTGTTCTTCTAAAGTCAGGAAAATATTTCTGTACTAATGCAGCAACAACTTTAGGTTCATAACCTACGTGCTCTTTATCTAGTATAGTTTTTATGTTAGTAAAAAATTCTGCTGCTATAGTTGCTTTCTCTTTACCTGTGATTGAAAAATCAATTACACTACATCTTGAATGTAATGGTTCTATAATTTTATTCTTATAGTTACAAGTAAAAATAAATCTACAGTTACTACTAAACTCTTCTATAGATGCTCTAAGTAAAAGTTGAACATCGTGAGTAGTATTATCTGCTTCATCTATAATAATTACTTTATGTTTTGCAGAAGATGCTAGAGACATAGTAGATGCAAAATTCTTTGCATTGTTTCTAACAGTATCTAAGAATCTACCTTCATCAGATCCATTGATTACATAATAGTCTGCACCAATCTGTTCACACATTGCTTTAGCAACAGTGGTCTTTCCAATCCCAGGAGGACCTGATAGTAATAGATTAGGTAGTTCTCCTTTCTCTACAAACTTATTTAAAACATCTTTTATATTTTCTGGAAGAATACACTCATCAATAGTTTTGGGTCTGTATTTTTCAACCCATAAAAAATTACTCATTATGAAATCCAAGAAGGTTTGCGTTCTGGTCTACGAAGATAATTATCGCACACCCAAGGTTTAGATGCAATATATCTTTTGTACGCAGTGAAAGTATCGATAGTATTATCGTACTTAAACTCATCATACATTGCTCTAACAAAATGCGTGGGTTTAGTGTATGCTTTTGGAAATAGATTATCAGCACACTCGATAGTATATTGACAACTATGTGTCTTACCATAACGATGAGTGTACTCTGCACATAAAGCAAGACCGTGTTCTATTAACCAACGGAAATTAATCTGTGACCAAACAGTACAAGGATGATTACGAAATGCACCCTTATCTGTTTTATAAGGTTCACCGTTTAGTTTAGGTAATAAACCGAAACCGTGTCCCCATTTTTCTGATGCAACAATAGAAAGCATTTGACAAGTTTCTAGTGGCATTTTGACAATATGTTTGTCAGGTAAGACCTGTGCAGATTTGACAGGATCAGGATCGGTAACGAATATGTTCATACCTTTAGTCTAGTGCATCTATCTTAGAATGTCTAGTAGGTTTGTGATCTTTCATACCACCGTGGTTTCCATCTCCAGGAAGTTTACCAGTTGCTATGTAAGTAACTGCATCAACTGATCCTTGAAGTCTGGTAAGATCTTCTTCTAATTTTAAATACTCATCGAACCATCCTTGCAACTCATCTTTTCTAGCAGTGAGTTGTTTGATACGTTTCTCGAATCTTGCCAACAGTTGTTCTGGAGTCTCTGTTGGTTTTGGAGTGTCGTGTTTCTTAAGTTTCATTGTGGTTCAAGAGCGATAAAGTATTGCAGATCACGATTCACTGCATCAAATAGAGCACATCTATTATCATAGATTGTAACATTATATTCTTCTGGTTGCAACCTAAGATTCTCTACTTTAAAACAATAACATAGATCATCTTCATCAGTTGTTCCTACTGGCACTTCATAACTGTTGGATGTCTCATTCTTTTTATCACATACAGTTAATACAAGAGAACCACTCTTAGAATATAAACATAGATCTTGAACTGCATAAACTGATGCTGCACGTAGAAGATTATCTAACACATTAGGTTTAAGAGTAAACTTAATTGTCTTAGTGTCAGGTAATTTAACTCCATCTTTAGGAGGTTGTACTACGAGTTCTGGGTCACTGTAGAAGAAGTTTGATTCCGCACCCGACTCATCTTTGATGATAACCTTACTGTCTGAACTGAAATCAAAGATAGGGTTCTCAAACATTGAGAGACCAGATAGAAATACACCGAGGTCATAAATGGGGACTTGTGTAGGAAAAACTTCTTCGACTTCAGCAGAAGCAAATATGTTTTTGTTAACACTGATCGTACGGATTTTAGAACCAGGATTGATAACAATAGATTTGTTGATCGTCGCAAAATTTTTAAGTGTGTTGAATGTGGATTTAGTTAATTTAACTTGGGTCATTGTTGTCGGACTTATCAGAGAAGTGTAATAAGAGTATAGCATAGTGAACGATTTTAACAATGTCCTTTCTTGCTGTTCCCTTGCGGTCGTAACGAGAAGCATACTTTAGAATATTACTTCTACAGAATGCTTCAGCATCACCAACCGATTCTATAATGTCAAGTGTTTGTACTTGTCCATTTGAATAATGACCTTCATAGGTCTTTTCAATGTACTTGTAAATCTCTTTGAGGAGTTTATCCTCTTCATACTTGAACATTATAAAAGGGGGTTTATACCCCCCTAGTATATCAGTCTTCCTTTTGGAAGTCAACATCTATTTTATCATAGAGTTCTAAGAATGCTTGCTTAGTCTCATCATCGAATCTGTTGATGCTGTACTTGATTGCATCTTCTTTCTTTTTGAAGATTGAGTATGCACGCATAATGTGTACAAGTCTACGAGTAGAGATCACTTCATCAATACCACCATCGTTAAATGTCTTACGAATAACCTGTGCCCAATCACATAGACGAGATACAAAGTCTTTGTCGTTGATCTTTAGATCGGTAGCAATCTTAGTAAGAATCTTATTCTCAACAGTAACTGTTGGATACTCTTGCTCTAGTGTGATAGCAAATCTCTCAAGGAATGCTTCGTTAAGAACATTGGTGCCGATGAATCTACCATCGTCAGAACCTTTACCCTTAGTATTAGCAGTTGCGAATACATTGAATCCATTAGCAGGTTTTACATACCTACCTAGTTTCTTAAGGAATACACCCTTACCTTCTAGTACAGATTGTAAGCAAAGAATTTTGTTTGATGCTAGATCAATCTCATCAAGGAGAAGGACAGCACCTCTCTCAAGTGCTTCGATAACTGGACCATTGTGCCATACAGTATCTCCATTGACTAAACGGAAACCACCGATAAGATCATCTTCATCTGTCTCAACTG
>VTLG01006163.1_pt1 | contig 21279 bp, 32 predicted proteins | sample 4694571 | NCBI WGS metagenome assembly VTLG01 (sample SAMN12604809, study PRJNA352737) | marine metagenome | biome: ENVO:00000447; feature: ENVO:00000209|ENVO:00000569|ENVO:01000036; material: ENVO:00002151; isolation source: viral sequences binned using virsorter ... | reverse complement strand
CATTGTGGGAAAACGACGTGCATACGACTGCCAGCGAGATTTCAGCTCAGTGCCGCATGACTAGTCAGCAGGCGTTGCGCTATCTCAACCAGCTGGTTAAACGTGGCCTGCTAGTGCGTGACGGCGTTGTACCGAGCATCAAGGCTGGTCGTCCTGCTGTTCTGTTTCGACCTGCTCAGGTGGTTTTAAGCACTCCCCCTGAGAATGTGCGTTTAATGCAGAAAATGAGTTTTATTGATGATGAAGCCTCGCGCGCACATGAAATAAACAATAAAACTCATTTCTCTCATAAAGAACCTCCCCTAGGGAGGACCCTAATAAAAACACCTATTGAACTAAACACCTCAGTCGAACGTCTGTACAAAGGTCAATGGCGTAACGGCTGGGTTGTTGCTGATGGCTCTAACCCTGACGCTGTGACGATCGCCAAGCTTGGACAGCCGAATTACCGCATTAAGAATCAGCGCTGGTCGGTCGACATAAGACCGTGCCAGGGTTCACCGTTCAAGACCACCGAAAAGAAACGTCGCTTCTGATGACCACTGCATCAAACAAGATCCGCGTCAACGTCTACGTCACGCCTGAGCAGAAAGAGATGTTCGACGACGAGGCCAAGCGCCTTGGTAAAACTCGCAGCATGCTCATCGCTGATGCTGCTTCGCGTCAGATCGAGAATCCGTCAGCACCGAATGGAATACCTGATGGTCGATATGTCGTTAGAGACTGCGTCGACGAAATCGCACGTCGCTATAGCGGCATACCGCGCGTACAGCTTGTCGGTATGGTGTCGGCTGTGATCACAAAGCTTGGTGCATTGTGACTTGACAAATGGCATGCCATACTCTCATAATTAGCTCAGTTCAGCCGGAGACGGCACTGCTTCATGAAAACTCCTCTTGAGATGCGCAACGAGGCCCTCGAGACTGCCACCACTGTTTGGCAGGACGGCCTGACTGTTCTTCCTGAGGGTGACTTCATCCTCGGCGGCCGTCGCCTCACTTTGAACGAGGCAATCCTGTACAGCGGCAACCGTCGCTGGTTTGAGAAGAACTGATCGTCATTCGCATTACACAGGAGTTTCTCATGACTGTTCCCGCCCTTCTGCAAACTGATCGCTTCGAGCTGGGTCAGATCGTCTGCTCTAGCTACGGCTATGACATGACGCTGGTTGAGTATTACGTCGTCACGCGCATGACTAAGGCCAGCGTCTGGCTTCGTCCGATCCACTGCGTTGTCACTGGCGACGATGGTCGCGGCGAAGGTCGCGCAATGCCTGATTCGTCTTGGCAGGCTTCTGACGACAAGGTCTTCCGCAAGAAGATCCAGCTGTCTGACGGCAAGCAGTATGTCTCCGACAGCATCAAGTACTTCCGCATTTGGGACGGCAAGCCTCAGTACTACAACAGCTGGGACTGACCACAGCTTGGGGGTTGACATATGGCATGCCATAGTGTCATAATTAACTCAAGCGGGAGACCGCACTACTTCACGAACCAATGACTGCTACCGCCACCAAGACTCAAGCCTTCACTCTTCCGGCCAACATCAAGAACCACTTCGAGAGCGCTATCAAAACCGAGATGGTTCTCACCGCGTTCAACACCTGCAATTACCTGAGCAGGACCTACGTCCGTCAGGACCTGCATGAGTTCTTCCGCCTTCCTGAGTTCTGCTCCGGCTCTTACGCCGAAGGCTGGTCTCCTGAAAAAGGCTCTGTCCGCAAGCTGGTGGCCGTCAATCTCCGCACAAAGGTCGTCAACGAGTACATCTGGGCTCAGCAGGTTAAGGCTGTGAAGACCCTGGAGAAGAAGATCAATCAGGGTCTCAAAGACGGCGAAACCATCACAGACGTTGAGCTTCACGTTGACGACCAGAACATGATCAGCGGCACCGTCTCTGGCGACGGCTTCTCACTGACCGTCAAGTCAATCTGGAATTATCGCTACGGCGAGAACAGCGCCAACGGCATCCTCACCGTCTACGCCCAGACTCGCGTCAACCGCAAAGACGCTTGATCTTGTTGCCAGGGGTTGTCAAACAGCCCCTGGCATGCCATACTTCTTGTCAAGCGGGAGACCGCACTACTTCGCAAGCAAATGACTCGCACCGTTCGCATCACCATTCAGTTCGACATCGAAGATCTCAACTATTCGTTGAGCAACCCGATTCCAAACGATCTTTCAGTAGGAGAGATCGCGAAAGCTTGGTGGACCGCTCAAACCGGCATCCTCAAGTTTGAGGGCAAGACACGTTGCAGCGGCGCAGAGATCATTGACATAGATGAGCCGAAAGCCAAGCGGTACAGCGCCGCTTTCAAACGCTCTGTCGAGAAAAAGCGTGCCAAGGTCGACAAGCTTATCGGCTGGTGACTTGACAAATGGCATGCCATAGCCTTAAAATGTATTCAAGCGGGAGACCGCACTACACACAGAACAATGTTCCAACGCATCTCTGACACCGAGACTTTCAACTCCGCTCTCGGTTTTGGCACCTGCCTCGAAGAAAACGTCGAGACCATCGGAGCTAAAGGCGGCTTCTGGATCCAGAAGATCACTGTCCGTCAGGCTGCTGTCGACAGCTTGCACAACACTTGGACTAAGTGGGTCGAGACGCGCTTTTTGGTTCGCGACATGGTCACTAACGAGCTGCAGATCAGCGGTTCTCTCGATCGCTGTTTCGCACACATCGACGCGAAACTGCTTGCTCGCTGACTCATGACTGAACAAACCTGGACCGTTCGCTTCGATTCGCGTCACCTTGATGGTGGTCTCGAAGATGTCCAATACATCGGACCGTTTTCTACAGAGGACGACGCATACGATTTCGCCAGCTCTCAGAACAGCCGTCTGTCAGACGCTGGCCTGCCTGGTCTCTACTCGGTGCTTTGACTATGGGGTATCACGAACATTGGCTCGCTCTGTTCGAGTATTTCGAGCGCTTTCAAACTGAGCTTGAAGCCCGCGAAAGTCTCATGATCCTCAAGCGTGACATTCAACCTAAATATGAGTTTCAGGCTTTTCTTGACGGTGAGCTGCAATGGGCTGACCCTGCTTACGACGAAGACGAATTACAGGACATGAAAAACAAAGCCATTAAAGATGGCTTTACTTTCACAGTCGAAGAGGTAACTTAGGTCGTGTCGGGGAGCCTGATGTCTGTATCCCCATACAGGCCGAAAGCCATAAAAAACCTGCAGAGCTGCGCGGGGAAAGCAGGGCACGTAGTAGTCGTGATCCATCCCCCGACACTATTCTTCAGATCAATGGATAATCACTACGCCAACCAACAACATCTGAACAACCTCAAAGCTTTTGATGATTATGAGCGACGCCTCAGAGCCTTGTATGCCAAATCCACGAATCCGCAGCCTAGAGGATGGTTGCGTGCAAATAAGGATCGGTGATGTTTCAGGCGTTGTAAGTTCGCACCGCTTGATCGAACCAAAGCTCAGGCAACTCCGTATATTGTGGAGGATGAATCCAGATAACTGGTCCTGATGATTGCTGCCCAAAACATCGTTCAGCGTGACCCAGATACACTCATCCCTTACGAAAACAATCCACGTCAACACTCAGAAGCACAGATTGACCGACTCGTACGCTCGATTAAGGAGTTCGGCTTCACTAACCCTGTTCTGATCGACGACGATCTGAATGTCATCGCTGGACACGGGCGTCTAATGGCAGCTGGTGTCATGGGACTGAAAACGGTTCCGACCATCGCGCTTGGTCATCTCAGTGGCGAGCAACGCCGTGCTTATGTCATCGCCGACAATCAGCTCGCTCTCAACAGCACTTGGGATGACGACATTCTGCAAAAGGAATTAGAAGCGCTCGGTGATCTCGGTTTCGATCTGACCTTGCTTGGCTGGGGCGATGACATTCCGTCTTTTGCAGAAGAACCTGACTATTCCGCTCTTGATGACCTAGTCGATCCGACCAGCGACCTTGCTGATGGCGTCATGAGAGCCATTCAGATCGAGTTTCGTCCTGAGGACTATGAAGAGGCCAAGGCACTCGTAGACGCTGCTCGTAAACGCGGCGACTACGTCGGCATGAAGTTGATCAAGGTTCTTGCTGAATGAAGCTCGATTCGGGTCAAATCGACGGTGTACGTTTCTATCACCGGCCTGGTTTCAGCGACATTAAGACGTTTGAACAGGTGATAGGCCGTCGTGCATATCTCAGTAGAGGCATAACGATCGAGCCAGGCGAGAAGTGGATGGATTGTGGCGGCAACGTCGGCGCGTTTACTCTTTTGGCTTGCAGCATGGGCGCTGATGTCACCGTTTATGAGCCTGATCCGTTTAATGTCGACATGATCAAGCGCAACCTGAAGCTCAACGGTTTCAAGGCGACGATTAAGCAGGTTGCGCTTGTTCACGACGATCGTCAGAGCGTCATCCTGCATATCGGCAACTCGAATCAAGTCTGGAGGAATTCGATAGTCACTAAATGGAACGACAAGGGCATCAGAGTGCCGTGTCTGAATTTCGACAACGAAGCGCAGTCTTTTGACTGCTGCAAGATGGACATCGAAGGCGCTGAAATGCCAATCCTGGAAAACACCGACGTTCTGTTCCAGAAACTGGTTTATGAATGGTCCTTCAATGTAGATCCGTCGTTGTCGCGCTTACGTCGTGTTGTCGAGCGTCAACAACGGCACTACAAGGTCAGAGCACGGTCACTCTGCTTTCCTGGTGCTGAAGGCACTGTCTGGAAAAGCAACTGGTTTCCTCTCTGCACAGACATCACCTGCTTCGCTAGATGACTTTCCCGATACTCACGCTCAAAGCGAACGACAGTGGTCTAAAGATCGGCGATCATGTACCGACGATTGATGCCAACGTTCAAGAGAGCTGCATACTTGCTGACCCTGATGGGACACAGGTAGGCATGTTTATCCGTGAGCTGCCGAAAGACCTGCAGAACCTCGTCAACATCGCTGATACCGAGTCGCTCTCAGAACGTGTCCCAAAGATGGACATGGAGCGCACAGGTAGCGGTGTTCGTCAATACTCAACAATTCTCGGATCTATTCCAATTAAGCCGCATCTAGGTCGGAACTACCCGTCTCGCTCGTCTGTTCACCAGAACAAAAAAGCGCAGACCTTCATCAAGGCTATGTATGCCGCTGGCATCAAGGCATTTGACGTGATCCAGTCGACAGCGCCGCAGGTCGCAGCTGCTCACAAAAAAGCCATTGAGAAACGTGTGCCGAATAAGTGGTCGTTTAGCAAGTACTTCACCTCGACCATCAGCAACGCCAACATCGCTGCTGCTGTTCACCAAGACCACGCCAACGTCAAAGGCGCGGTCAATATCATAATCACTAAGCGCCGCAACAGCACAGGCGGCAACTTGCACGTGCCTGAGTTTGGGGCAACCTTCGATCAGGTTGACGGTTCGATGCTGGTTTATCCGGCATATCGCAATCGACATGGCGTCACCCCCATAGTGCCTACACACCAAGGCGGCTATCGCAATAGTCACGTCTGGTATGCCCTGGATTCTTTCGCGTCCTTATGATCGGCTCATGGCTAACAAACGCTGCACACAGGTAGAAAAAAAGTTCCGTATCGCCAGAATCACGCGCATGATGGCGAATGGCGCTACGCGTCAAGACTTGGTGCAGTATGGCGCTCAGGAATGGGGGTTAGGAAAGCGTCGCATCGACGAGATGATCGCTGAGGCTCGTAAGGAGCTGGAGGAGGATTACAACCTCGACAGACAGGCGTTTACCGCGCTCTTGCTTTCACAGTTGTCGGTAATTCAGAAGAAGGCTATGGAGCAGTCGAATCTGCAAGCAGCTCTCGGCTGCATCAACACTGCTGCGAAACTCGCCAAGATTTACGACTGATGGGAATCTTGTCTGCGATTCCGTCTGGCAACATCTTGCAGCGCATCGGCGAAAGCAACGACCAGATCGATTTGCAGCACGTTCTCGACCGCGTACTACAAGATTTGCATCCTGGTCAGTTTGATTTCGTGTCTGACGAGACGACAGAAATTATCGGTCTCTCTGCTGGTTATGGAGCAGGCAAGACGAGAGCGTTAGCCGCGAAGGCTTTGCACCTCTCAGCAGCGAATCAAGGCTTTATCGGCTGTGTCATGGAGCCTACGGGGCCACTCATCCGAGATATCTGGCAGAACGATTTCGAGAATTTTTTGGAGCAATATGAGATTCCGTACACCTTCCGTGCGTCTCCTTTGCCGGAATACGTTCTGCATCTTCCTGGTGGAGATACGAAGATCCTGTGCCGTAGCTTTGAGAACTGGTCACGGATCATCGGCCTGAACTTGTCGTTTGTTCTTGCCGATGAAATCGACACTGTGAATCCAAACGTTTGCTCACGCGCGTTTCCAAAGATTCTTGGCCGTTTGCGCTCCGGCAATGTCAGGCAATTCGCAGCAGCATCTACACCGGAGGGTTTTAGATGGATGTGGCAGACTTTTGGCTCAGACGAAGCGGCAAAGCACTCAGACCGCAGATTGATCAGAATGCGGACGGTAGACAATCCACATCTGCCGCAAGACTTTATCGAGCGGCTACGCGCAAACTACGATCCATCTCTGCTTCAGGCGTATCTAGAAGGTCAGTTTTGCAACCTCACAACTGGTCAGGTTTACGACCGATTTGATCGAGCCAAACACGTTTCAGCACTATCTGAACAGGATTATGAAAACGAGCCATTACGTGTTGGAATCGATTTTAACATCGGTAACATGAGCGCAGTCATCGGTGTTCGCCTTGACAACAAACTTTACCTGATCGACGAGATCAGCGGCGCTCATGACACCGATGCTCTAGCACAAGCAATACGCCAACGATATTCTGAGTCTGTTGTCTATGTCTATCCTGACGCATCAGGCTCGGCACGATCTACGAATGCAAGTCGCACAGACATACAAATTTTGGAGTCTTATGGCTTCAGCAACCAATCACCAAAAGCGAATCCTCCCGTTCGTGATCGGGTGGCTTCTGTACAGGCTCTTCTGGAGAACGGAAAAGGCGAAGTCAGGCTACAGATAGCACCACGCTGTAAGCGTACAATCGAATGCCTTGAACTGCAGAGTTATACGGAAGGCGGAGACCCTGACAAGGACGCAGGCTATGACCACATGAACGATGCCTTGGGCTATCTCGTCTATAGAGATTTCAGCATGCTCAATGCGCGTGCTGGTCGTGGTACTGGGATTAGGCTTTACTAAACTGCAGGCATCGGGCGGGCTTTAGCTGTGTATTCAGGGATTTCTGGGCGGCAACGTGTTGGCAACGTCACTCAGGTGAACGATCCGAATACAGCATGGGTAAATATGGAACCCCACTGGGGATTGATTGAAACACTTATAGGCGGCACATACAAAATCAGAAAAGGTCACAGAAAGTTTTTACCGCAAGAGCCAAGAGAGCTTGATGAGTCCTATGACAACAGATTGCAGAGATCCGTTCTTGCGCCGTATTACATGCGCTTAGAGCGGATGCTTGCAGGCATGTTGACTCGCAAGCCAGTGCGTCTCGATGACGTCCCAGACGTTATTCGTGAGCAGCTTTTCGACGTTGATTTGCAAGGCAACGATCTACAGACTTGGTTGTTTGCAACCAGTCGTGAATGCATCAGGTATGGCCACGTTGGTGTTCTTGTAGATGCACCTGCGGCAAGTGAGAGCGGCCGTCCATATTGGGTCAGCTATACGCCTCGCGACATACTCGGATGGTTTAGTGAGATCAAAGATGGCAAGCAAGAATTAACGCAACTGCGCTTGTCAGAAAAGGTCGTTGTTCGAGACGGACTATACGGCGAGAAGCAGGTTGAGCAAGTCAGAGTACTCACCCCAGGGGCTTTCGAGATTCAGCAGAAAGACGAAAAAGGCGATTTCGTTGTCGTTGATGAAGGTCGGACAAGTTTGAGCGAGATTCCGTTCAGCGTTGCTTACTCAAATCGCATGGGCGTGCTGGAATCGCTGCCACCTTTGGCTGATATTGCAGAGCTGAACCTGCAGCACTATCAAGTGCAATCTGATTTATCTAATCAGTTGCATATTTCGGCTGTACCGATGCTTGCTTTGTTTGGCTTCCCTGCAGCAGCGGAAGAGATCAGCGCAGGTCCAGGAGAAGCGATAACAATGCCGGAGGGAGCGGCTGCTCAATACATTGAGCCAGCAGGCAACAGCTATGACGCGCAGTTCCGCAGATTAGAACAGATATCTATGCAGATCAATGAGCTAGGACTTGCTGCCGTTTTAGGCGCAAAACTAGTCGGAGAAACAGCAGAGGCTAAGCGTATCGATCGAAGCCAAGGTGACAGCACCATGATGGTTGTAGCGCAGCAGATGCAAGATCTGATCGATAACAGTTTGCGGTATCACGCTGATTACATGCAAGAGCGAAACCCTGGCAGCAGCCTAGTTAATCGCGACTTTATGGGGATGCGGCTTGAGCCGCAAGAGATACAAGCATTGCTGCAGCTGTACACGGCTGGAACCATTACGCAAGAGACTTTGCTGCTTCAGCTTGAGGCGGGAGAGGTACTAGGCGACGACTTCGATGTCGAGCAAGAGCTAGAGGCAACGCAAACAGGCGGGTTGATTGAAATCAACCGACCTGATCCAAGGCCAGAAACAGCAGAAGAAGCCACAATGCCAGCACAAGTGCCGGAGACTGAGGATGAGTTGGCTGGATAATTTGCGGAACGGTAAAAAGCCAGATTCGATCAACCGGCTTCTGTTTTTTTCTAAGCAGGAACTGGTTGAGCAGTCTTATGCAGTGATCCGAGTCACTTGGTATAACCAAGGAAAAATCTGCAGCGTGTCAGAGACCTCGATAGGCACTTTCGATCAGGACGTGATTGCTGAGTTCTCTGATCTCGTCGGCAACGCGCTGCGTGCTGGCTGTGATGTCTCGATTGTTTGCATTGATGATCCGCAATACCTCGGCATCTATGAGTCATGAGCGAGCTTCGCGAGATATTCCGAAACGCGATTGATTTAAATCGCTATAGCAACAGTGTGTCGCGACGTTTAATCCGTGCATACAACGACGCTGTGCTGGACGCTGTTGATCAGCTTCGTGGGATTGATGAGCTTGCGTCGCCTGTTAAGGCTGCACGGCTCAGGGCCATTCTCGCGCAACTGAATGACTCACTACGCACTTGGTCTGGGGACAGCATTGCCACAATGACTGAGGAGCTGCAGGGCTTAGCAGTGTTGCAGTCTGAGTTTGCTGCCGAGCAACTGCAGAAAGCGTTACCAGCTGGTGCTGCTGTAACTGTGCGCACTGTCGAGATCAGCCCAGCTTTAGGACAAGCAATCGTGACGACTGAGCCGACAGTTGCTGGTGTGGTCAACCTCAGCGACAACTTTGAACGCATTGCGCGGAATACGGTCTCTTTTCAGTTGACCGTGGGACAAGAGATAAGCTTGCCCAATGGTGAAGTCATCCGTGATGCGTTCAGCAAAATGTCCGAAAGGCAAGCGGAGCTGTTTAGTGTTGCTGTACGTAACGGTTTGCTTGAAGGCGAATCAGTGCCGAGCATTGTTCGCAGGTTAAAGGGACGTCTAACAAAGGAGCAGCGTGGATCGATCGACACGATCATTGCTTCAGGTGGACAGGCAACTAGCATTCCGAACAACCAGATCAGAGCTGTTGTCCGCACCAGTGTGAATCAGGTGGCAGTTGCTGCTGATCGGATCATTGCTGCTGAAAACCCTGATGCGACCGAAAAATACCGTTATACCGCAACGCTCGATACTCGAACTTCAGCAATATGCCGTGCTTTAGACGGTAAGGTGTTCACCCATGGCCAAGGTCCATATCCGCCTCAACACTTCAACTGTCGTTCTCGTTACATCAATATCCCGATCGGGCTTGAGAAGGAATTTGAAGAAGCTCGCGAAGATTATGGCAAGTGGTTGAACGATCAAAGTGATGCGGTGAAGCGAGATGCGCTAGGCCCAGGCCGTCTTGCAATGTGGAACGGAATGGTCAGAAAGTACGGCCCGTCTGATGCCATTCGCAAGTTTGTTGCAAAGGATGGCTCAGAGCTAACCTTAGACCAGTTACGCAACCGTGGCTATGGCACCTCTGCCGGCTAAGTACAAGTTCACTACTCAGGGCGAACAGGCAAAAGCCAAGCCGAAAGCTGCTTCTAAAAAGAAAGCTGCTAAAACAGAAGAGCCAAAAGGAGACGAGTGATGCCTGGTTATCACGGATCTAAAAAGCCTCAGAAGCCTATGGGCAAAGGTAAGAAGAAGAAAGCAGGTAAGAAGAAATGAAAAAGGGATCTCGCGTTAGCTGGACCTATCAGGGCAAACGGACTTATGGCGTTGTAACGAGCGTCAAGGGCGAAGGCGCTTACAGCGTCAAGGGGCCATCTGGAGGCACAGTCACTCGACGTGGCGCTAAAGGCGATCCGATCATTGCGATCAAGTCTGAAAGCACTGGCAATCCTGTGTTGAAAAAGCGGTCACAACTACGTTCTGCGCCCAAGCGCAAATGACGATCAAGCGTGGTGGCCATACGTTTGCGGGCCTTAATAAACCCATCCGTACGCCGAACCATCCGAGCGGCAAGTCTCACGCTGTTGTCGTTAAAGATGGAGGTAAGCCGAAGCTCATTAGGTTCGGGCAGCAGGGTGCTGCAACGAAGCGTCCGCGCAAAGGCGAGAGTGCTGCGGACAAGGCTAAGCGTGCATCTTTCAAGGCACGGCACGCAAAAGATATCGCTAAAGGCAAAACATCAGCCGCGTATTGGGCAGATCGGGTGAAATGGTCCTGAGGCAGTTACACTGATGGCGAAATTAACCTTACGGGTTATCAATGTCTGAAGAGCAGAATCAGGAGATTACGTCTCCTGCGCCGCAAAACAATCCTGAGATTGATGCGCTGAAAAGCAGCATCACGTCCCTTGAAAAAAAGAACTATGAGCTGATCGGAAAACTCAAGAGCGCAAAAACCATCCCTGATGGCGTTGATATTCAGGAGTTACTGGACTTCAAAGCTAAGGCAGAACAGGCAGACCTGGAAAAACAGGGCAAGTACACCGAGGCCAGACAGGCTCTGGAGCAGCAATTCCGTGAGGCGGCGGAAGAAAAGGACAAGCGCATTGCAGAACTTGAAGCCCGTGTGCGTGAGCTTGAGTTGATTGCACCTGCGAACACAGCATTGGCCGATGTCGTTCATGATCCGAGCATCGTATTCAAAGCTGATTTGCTTAGGGCGGATCAGATTGAACGCGAGGCTGACGGCACTGTTGTTGTGGTCAACGGCTACGAGCGTAAGCCAATTAGTGAGTGGGCTAAAACACTGCCTGCTTATATGCAAAAAGCACCTAAGCCTCAAGGTAGTGGCGCTCCTGCTGGCCGCAGTTTCGGAGAGATTCCGGTTGGCACCAAAAATCCATTTGCTAAGGAGACATTCAACTTGACTGAGCAGTCACGTCTTTTTAGGACTGATCGGGACATGTACGACAGGTTGAAAGCCGCCGCGAACCGTTAATATGCGGGATAAGGCAAAGCTACGCAGAGCCGTCTGGGTTACGCCCATCCCGTAAACATCTTTATTGAGGATCTGTCATGGCGACTCTTCGCTCTGACATCATTATCCCTGAAGTATTTACGCCTTACGTCATTGAGCAGACTACGCAGCGTGATGCCTTCCTGGCTAGCGGTGTGGTGCAGCCTATGGCGGAGCTGAATGCTTCAGAAGATGGTGGTGACTTCGTTCAAGTGCCCTTCTATAAGGCCAATCTGTCAGGCGATTTTGAGCGTCTGACGGATAGCTCTTCGCTGACCCCAAGCAAAATCACTGCAGACAAGCAGGTTGCTGCTGTTTTGCATCGCGGCAAAAGCTGGGAATCCCGTGATCTTGCTGCAATGGCAGCTGGTTCTGATCCGATGGCCGCTATCGGCAGCAAGGTTGCTGACTACATCGCTAACCAGCGTCAGAAGGACCTTCTGTCTTGCTTAGCTGGTGTGTTCGGTGCTGTTGGTGACACAAGTTCTGCTGCCTATGCTGGTCTGGCTGTAGACGGCACAACTGGTGACACCCCAACCATTCTCGGACCTCGTCAGATTGTTGAAGCCAAGTCAATCCTTGGTGATCAAGGTGAGAAGCTCGCCTCAATCTGCATGCATCCAAAGGTCTACTATGACTTGATGGAGCGTCGTGCGATCGACATGATCTACGATAACACCGGCGCACCTGACACTTCTGCTGATTCCGGTTCTACTGCTCCTGCTTTTGGCAGCGTGCAAGTTCCGACTTTCATGGGGTTGCGGGTAATTGTCTCTGCTGATGTGCAGACTGCTGGATCTGGTTCTTCAACCGAATACGCCAGCTATCTGTTCACTCAAGGTGCTGTTGGCTCTGGCGAGCAAATGGGACTGAGAACTGAGACTGATCGTGACATCCTTGCTAAGAGCGATGCGATGGCGATTGACCTTCACTATCTCTATCACCCGATCGGTGCTAAGTGGTCTACGTCAGTTTCAAACCCAGAGCGTTCTGATCTAGAAACTGTAGGCAACTGGACCAAGGTTTACGAGACCAACAACATTGGGATCGTTCGGGTTACCACCACTTCTAACCTTGATTGACGGAGGTAACTAACCATGGCATCCATTTTTGAGGCAACAGCGGGCTCTCTGATCGGCCCGGCTACTGGCGGCACTGTTACTCAGGCCACCAACAAGGCAACTGCCGTGACTCTCAACACAGAGTCCGGTCAGATCACCATGAACGGCGCTGAGCTTGCTGGCGCTGCTGAGGTGACTTTCCAGGTCAACAACGACAAGATCGCTGCCACTGACGTGGTGGTAGTTAACCACAGCTCTGCCGGTACTGCTGGCAGCTATCTCGTTCAAGCCAACAGCATTGCTGCTGGTTCATTCAAGATCACTGTGGCGAACGTTGGTTCGACTGCTAGCGAGGCCATTGTGCTGAGCTTTGTGGCTCTGAAGGGCGCTAGCTCCTGATGGGTCTGTTCGCTTTCAAGCGAATGCGGGAACGTGAGGCTGCTGCGAAAGCGGCGGTCTCTAACCCAAAACGCAAGACTTCTACTGTGACGCCCGATGGCAGTAACAATCGACGCAACAGCGGGCGACGCAAACGCCAACAGCTACATAACGCTGGGTGATGCTCAGAACATTGTTGATGGCATGGTCGAAGACGCAGATGTGACTGCGTGGGCTTCTGCAACTAACGACCAAAAGAATCGAGCGCTTTACACAGCAACACAGCGCTTAGACCGTGAACGATTCTTAGGCGCAAAAGCTACTGACACACAGGCTTTGCAGTGGCCGCGTACTGGCGTGCGAAAGCCCGATACCTACGTCAACACGTACGTTACAGGCTTTCCTTTTCGCATCTCTGAGGACTATTTTACCGACACAGAGATTCCTGATCAGGTGAAGCGAGCTCAAGTTGTGCTTGCGGTCTACCTCAACAACAACAAAGACGGGATTGGCCTAAGCGGCTTAGAAGATTACAAAAACGTTCGTATTGGCAACTTGGATGTTACGCCTGACAAAACTGGTGCAGTTGGCGCTGATCGGGTTCCGCCATTACTTGAACGGTATCTGACTGGTCTTAGAATTAGTGGACCAGGTAACATCGCTATCAAACGGAGCTAATCATGGGTTACGGGTATGCGCCGACCAAAGCGACAATCATCACGAACACCGCAGCCCATACTGGTCGGTTCGTAAAAATCATGGCGCTTGAGGATTCAGTAATTGCGTCGATGACCTCGTCTGCGATTACTGAGAATGGCTCCTCGACGATCGAAGGAATCAATATCAACACCTCTGCTTGCATTGAAGGATTAGAGGTGACAAGTATTACGCTGACTAGTGGCACCGTCGTCGCTTACGAGGCCTGATGGGGCTCGCGCAGTCGCTAAAAAAGGTAGCCGGAAACGTCATTGGCTCGTTAGGGGCTGATGTGACGATCCGGTATGTCACAGGCGGAAGCTACAACACGACAACAGGCGCGATTACTGAAACGACTAGCGACACAGCGATCAAGGGTGTTGTGCAGGCTATACGGCAAAACGAGGTCAATGATCTTGTGCAGGCCAGCGACAAACGTCTGATCGTCCCAGCTAAAGAGCTTGCCACTGCTCCAGAGACTAAGGACCGCGCAGTCATTAGTTCTGTTGTCCATCAAATCGTCGAGGTGCAGACGATCGACCAAGACAACACCGCGATCACATATGAGCTGATCTTGAGGGCGTAACGATGGCACGTATCGGCAAAATTGATTTTGGTGACTTAGAAGGTGATTTTGAGCAGGTCGTAGAAAAAGCGACCTCGACACTACACGGAAAGCTAAAGCTTTATGAAGCTGCGTCACGCGGCGGTATTGGCACACCCGTTGATACCGGGGTGTTAATTGGAAATTGGCAAAAGACGATGGACAATCCAAAGCAGGGACGAGTGTTCAACAACCTCGAATATGCAGCACCTGTCATCACGGGCGAGGATTTGCCTGACTCTTGGGGCGGCAAGTTCCGCACAAGGCAAGGCACAAAGCAGAACTACCATGAATCCATCCTTGAAGAGGTGATGCAGCGAGACCTGCCTAAGATCATCAAAGACGTTAAGCGGAGACGAAGGTAATGGCCGCTGCTGACCTCAACGCAATACGAGCAACGATCGAAGGACGCCTTGCAACTGAGCTTGCAAGCAGTCCCGTGTTGCCGGTTGTATTCAACAACATGGCTTATGAGCCAACGCCAAACAGCTCTTGGGTTCAATGCTTGACGGCGTTTGGTACGAACGAATACCTAGGTCATGGACTGACTACTAGCGGTTACAACCGGATTGCTGGGCTATCCCTGATCAACATTTTTACTCCTAAAGGCCCTGGCCCTGGAGCGAACCTTGTTATTGGTAAACGCATTCGAGACTTGTATAATCGCGTTATCGTGTCGGGGGTCTTCTTCGACGCTCCCATCGGCCCAGAGGCTTTGGATTCACCAAGTCCCGAGGGTTACTTCCAAACACAGGTCCGTGTGGCCTTTGAATTTATCGAGGAACTCTGACCATGAGCACCATTCGAGGCGAACAAGGACAAGTACAGTTTGAAACTGGCAGCGGCAGCCTTGCTCAGGTTGTAGGGACTCGTAGCTGGAGCTTTTCCGCTACAAAAGAGCCTTACGACACGACTGCACACGGTGCAACGTCTCGCACGTTTATAGGTGGCTTGATCAGCGCCACAGGTACTGTTGAGCTTGTGTACGATCCTGATGCCAGCAATCAGCCTGAACTGATTGAGGATGTGTTTAAGGTCAATGATCAAGTAGATGCTAATTTTGAGCTATTTACAACTGGAAGCACTACTACAACTGATTCGTTGAAATTTGCAGGAATCCTTACTACCATGGATATCACTTCAACTGTTGGGGAGTTGGTAGTTGTTTCGTGTGACTTTCAAACCTCCGGCGACATTGTTTCTAATCTTCAGTAATAAGGCTATAGTTTGAACATACTGTTTAAGTGGTTTGATGCCTGCTTCTAAGCGATTTGTAGATGAACTGGTTGAGGCGTTTGACCTTAACCAGCGCCGCAAGTTCGTTTTAACACTCCCGTCAGGGGCCACAAAAGACTTGTATTTTAAGCCGATTACAAGAGCTGATCGCAAAAAAGCTCAAAATCTCTCGGGTACAGATCAAGCCCTCGACATAAGTACGCAGATGTTATGTCAAAAGGCAGAGCTGGAAGACGGCACAAAAGCGTTTGCGTCAGCTGACGCAGTGAAGTTGCAGCGTGGGCTACCTGAAAACGTGCTTAATGAGCTTGAGCTGTTTTTATTCGGAGTTGAAGAGGAGGCTGACCTTGATGAAGCAAAAAACGACTGACGCAGGACAGCTGGCTCTATTTTGAGTTTTTTCTGGCCTGCGAACTAGGGATGACGGTCAGCAAGCTCCGCAACGAGCTGACGGATGCGGAGCTTGTGCATTTTGCAGCATATTTTCAAGTCAAGGGAGAAAACGAAGAAAAGGTAATGCAGCGCACAAGGCGCAGTCGGCGGTAGTATTGACTTATTGCTAGGCAGCCGTGGCGAACGACGTAACCCTAATAATTAAGCTGCAGGACCAAGTCAGCGGCAAAGTCCGTGCGATTGCAGGCGCTAGCAAGAAAGCGGAAGCGGCGATACAAAACCTCCAAAGAGCTGTCGAGGGCGTAGGGAGAAAATTTGCTGTCCTAAGAAGCAAAGCTACTGCTGGGCTAAACGCTATTGCCACTAAGGCTAAAAATGCAGCGCAGAGTGTTGGCGGCTTTGGCAAGGCGGCTGCGATTGCGGCTGCTGCCGCTGGAGCATTAGCCGGTCTTAGGTTTGCGTTTGTCCAGGCTGGTGAGTTAGAGAAACAAAGTAGAAGCCTCAAGGTTTTAACAGGTTCTTTAGAGGATGCAAAAAAAATTATTGGGGAATTGCAAGCCTTTGGCGCAGTTACGCCGTTCACAAGTGCGGAGCTGATAGAGACCGCCAAACGTTTAAAAGCGTTCGGCTTTGAGACTGAGAAGATTGTCGATGTTACCAAGCGATTAGCTGACGTAGCTGGTGCAACGGGAGCTGACTTAGGTGGCATTGCAACGGCGTTCGGGCAGATTCAAGCGAAAGGAAGATTGCAGGGCGAGGAGCTTTTGCAGCTGCAAGAGCGTGGAATCGGCCTACAGGATGAGCTGCAGAAGATGTATGGAATGACCAGCGATGAATTTAGAAAAGCGCTTGAAAGAGGAAGGTTTAGCGCAGAAGCCGTAAATCTTGCTTTGGTAAAACTTACGAGCACAGGCGGCAAGTACGCAGAAGGTGCGATCGCGCAATCAGATACTTTGTTTGGCAAACTTTCTACGTTGCAGGATGCGTTTATTAGGCTTGGGCAAAACATAGGCAAGGCCTTAGCGCCTATCTTTAAATTCCTTATTGACCAGACGACAAGACTTGTTAATGCAATTAATGGCATCTTTGTTCGTAATGCTGCCGTTAATGCTGTTAGAGAGAGAGAAGGTAAAGGGAGAAGCAGAGCTCAGCTAGGTCGTTATATGGGCAGCGCCGAAGGGCAGGCTGCAGTAGAAGCTGAAATAGCAAGGCGTTTGACTGCAAATGCACCAAGCGATAAGGCTGGGCTTCCAGATCCGAATGCAAAACCTCCCAAGCTTTTACAAGGAACAAGTGGAACCAGTTCTACATCCACTAAAGTTGATAAAGAGGCAGAAGCCTTAAAGCGACAGCAAGAATCTGCTGAGGATTTGGTGACATCGCTCACAAGGCAAATTGAATTAACTAACGAGCTTACAGATGCTGGAGATCGCAAACTAAAGCTTGATCATGATATTGCAGATATACAAAAACAGTTTCCTAATTTAAAAGATGAAGAGCGGCAACAGCTAGAAAAACTAACAAGAGAATTGTATTTGGCAAAGGAAGGGGAGATCGCGAGAGCCGATGCTGCAAAACAGGCTCAAGAAGCTGCAGAGGCAGCAAGAAAGGCGCAAGAAGCTGATCCACTTTTCCAAATGCAAAAAAACTTCGAGGAACTTATCAAATTAGAAAATCAAGTAGCTGCGGGCGCGACTGCCATTGGCGATGCTTTCGGCAATTCCTTCAAAGCTGTAATTACTGGCAGCAAAAGTGCTAATGAGGCATTGGCCGACATGATGGCATCAGTGGCCGAACATTTTGTTGATATGGCTGCAAAAATTATTGCTCAGCAAATCACAATGATTATTTACGGCACAATTATGAAGGCGCTGGGCGTTACCATGGGTGGGAGTTCATCTGCACCAGCACCTAAAGATGGAGCAGCGTTCCAAGGCATGAACGCTGGGACTTTGGATAGCCTTGGAGGCGCAGGACCTATCGCTGATCCAAAAGGTTTGTTTACTCCCCCAACCCTAGGAACGCCGGCAAGCCTCAGTGGTCCTTTTGCCGCTAACGGTGGCCCTGCATTTGGTGGCTTACCAATGCTTGTTGGAGAGCGTGGTCCAGAACTCTTTGTTCCATTTGCTAACGGTGAGATTACGTCAAGCGAAAGTCTTGGTGCTGAGATGGCAAATGCCATGGCAGTTCCCTTCGTGCCTGGAGGCAATCAAGGCGGCACAACATCTCAAATAATTAATCGTCAAGAGAGCATTGCAAGCAGCCGCCAAGAGAATACACAAATTAATCGCCAAGAAAATTTAAGACAGCTTTCTGTGCCGTTCTCTCGTAGTTCAGAAGTGTCGATGGTGGTAGCGGCCGAGCAGCAGACTGCAGAAGCGATTTCAAATCCAGCTCCATTGGATGTACGTTTTGAATCCCAGTCCATTAACGGCGTTGAGTATGTCACTGCTGAACAGCATCAAGCTGGTATGGCTCAAGCTGCACAGCGTGGTCGTGCGCTTACACTCGCAGCATTGCAAAACAGCGTTAAAGCACGGCGAAGGGTTGGATTATGAGCGGCTATGCGTTCTGTAACTACGTCAAGTTTTTACAGCCTTCCATGGCTGTATATGTAGAGACTGCTTACTACTTTCAAAATTTTACGGTTAACGACACTCGTGTTCGTGGTGGCGACACTTACATATTTGCGCCATTTGTGTTGGCGACTGGCGGAGGAGAAAAGAGCGGAGATCGCAGTTCAAACGTTTTGGGCATTGGAGCGTCAACTCAGGCTGGCTCAACAATTATTTTGAACTTGTTTAAGCAAGCAGTTGAGCAGCGCTGGCTCTTACAAGTTGAAACTGTGAGCCTAAATATCAGCACCTTTGCTGATGATTTATTGATTTCAACAGAGAACTGGCGTGTCGCTTCTTATGAAATGGATACCAAAGTAATCAGACTGCGACTTATTTCGCCGTTGGATGCGGTTAAAGGTCAAGTGCCTAGAAGAAGGTTGAGCGAAGAGTTGGTTGGCGCACTGCCTGCGACGGGACAAATCACAACGTGAAGCGTTGGCACCATTATCTGAGTTTACCGCATCAATTTGGCGCTGATCCAGACGATGGAATTGGTTGCGATTGCGTGATCATGGTTTGGAACGTGTTGCGTGATGCTGGCATTGATCATCCCCCTTACGACCCAAGTTGGTTGAACATGGCCTCTCGTAAAGAGTGGGCTGCATTAAAAGACCAATGGCTAGAACGGACAGTTATTTGTCCACAGCAGGAGTATGCGTTGACTTTGTTTGATGAGCCAACGAACCTAGGTTTAGGTATTATCGTGGATAACGGGCTTTTGTTCCCGCACCACAAGCGTGGTGTGCATTGGCTGCCCAGCAAAAAAGTCGCAAATCTGGAGTACAGAACGTTCCGATGACTATGCTCCCTTCCGATCGTTATCTTTGCAGCCTGTTGGGGCTGACGGAAGAGGAGTTTCAATCGTTTCAAGCAGATGCAAGACAGTATTTAAAAGAGAACCCAATTAAAGGGCCAGTTGCTGGTCTAGAACCCGGTACGCAAGCTCTAATCATTTCAATTGCTAGTGCAGTGCTTACCGCTGGGGCGGCTGTTGTTTCAATGCTTTTGCGTCCAAGTGTGCCTGATCAAGGAAGACCAAGGGACATCAAGCGAACTGAAAATATAGACGATCCAGTTGTTACAAATCAGAGTTTTTCGCCGCGTTACGGCTTTGACTCTGTTCAAAATGTAATTAAAATTGGTAGCACAATTCCTCTTGTTTATGGCAACAGATCTGTAGGCGGATCTAACGTTGGCGGTGTTCGCGTGAGCATGCCACTTGTTTGGTCGCAGATGCTGTCGTTTGGAACGTCGCAAATGCTTCGAGCCGTATTTCTTGCCGGAGAAGGTGAGGTGAGTGGATTTGATAATGATCTATGGGCAGTTGGCTCTAACCTTCTTAAAAACTACAAGTACACTACAAGCGCTGCTACTCAAATTGCTGCACGCGCAACGATTTACGCAAGTCTTGATAGTGGAGCGATCGTAGAAAACGATCGAGTTTTTGGTAGAAGCGGAACCAATGATCGAAGGACTAATGGTGGTGGTTCGTCAGCGACTTCGGGTACAGGAGAAGTTTTCAAAATTCAGGCGGGCAATTCGCCTACGGAAACGGTTGCTTTTTCATCTGTTCACACGCCTTCTTCAAGCACCACATTTGGCGTTTACTCTTTAATTGGCAACGACTTAGCTTTTAAGGTAAATCCTGTTGTAAGACCTGGCGTCAAAGTTAATCAACGGGCATCAAGCGGCAGTGATTTTGAGGTCAGGTGCCCTAAAGACGGTCCTCAAATTGCAATGCGCAGAAAGTTCAGATATAACTACGCAAGCTTTAGCGGTATAACCAAGAGAAACGGTGTGATTTCAAGTGGAACGCGCAATGTAGTACCAGGAGACGATCTTACTTATGTTCTTTTTAAAGAGTCAGAGAAAGAAATTACGTTCACTGAAAACAACACTTCCGAAGTAAGCAAAGACGTCGCATCAAGCGTTGCCTCTAGGCAGACGTATTATGATCAGAATCTAATTATTGGCGAAATTTACAAAATTGGTAGCGCAATTGGGGTTTGCACTTCTCGCAATCCTCCTGACGGAGTATTTAGATCAGAGGCCGATGAAGTGGGTTCAACTCAGCAAATCGAAGCGACGTTTGAGATCGTTGAGCCTGGAACTGTTGATACATATACAGAGGCTCATCTAAAAGGTGCATACACGGGTTCGACTGTAGACAACCCAGATCCAGTTTCGCGTGCGGTTGCAACAACCAACGGGCATATCCTGCGTTATGCACAGGCGGTCGTCACAAACACGCGAGCTTGCGATATTACCGAAATTGGATTTACCTCGACTCTAGGTCACAGGATCAATGGGCTTTGCAACTTTAAAGACGCAAAAACCTATGAGGTTGCAGACAATTTGTTTTGCGATGCACAAAATAGCACCAGCAATTACGAAAGCGAGTTCTATCAAAGCAATACGCTCAGCGTGTCGGTAAAAAGGTTTGCATTTTTTACTTTGCAATATAAAGAAATGAATGCCGACACCGACAATGACTGGGTCGATAGCGGCAAAATTTTTGCTGTTCAAAGCGAAACAATGCAGCCAGTATTTAACTTTTTAAGAGTTGAATTTACAACGGCCAAGCTGCGTATCTTTAGGCTTCGTCCAATAACTGGATTCGAGATTAGGCAAAAAACGTCTGGCAACTTTTTCTTGCTAGATGCAAACGAAGGCTTTCAGTATCAGACGGTTGCTTCATACGGTGGCGCTGCTGTCAAAGTTGCTTTTAACGGCAAAATTTTTAGCCATCCCTTCCATAATGATGTTAGGTCAAAATTCGG
>VTLG01002670.1_pt1 | contig 21286 bp, 17 predicted proteins | sample 4694571 | NCBI WGS metagenome assembly VTLG01 (sample SAMN12604809, study PRJNA352737) | marine metagenome | biome: ENVO:00000447; feature: ENVO:00000209|ENVO:00000569|ENVO:01000036; material: ENVO:00002151; isolation source: viral sequences binned using virsorter ... | reverse complement strand
TCCACCTTCTTGTAGATTTATACCACCTGCGCCATTTACTGTTAATGCACCTGCGGAAGTAGCTATAGTTCCTGCATCAGTTAAAGTAATATCACCTTCTAAAAATAAATCTTGCCATGCAGCACTTGCCGAACCTATATCATAAGTATCATCTGCTGATGGTAGTAAATCACCCGCAGGTGTCCAAGTAGTATCCCATGCAGGAATACCACCAGATACAGTCAATACTGCATTAGTTGAACCTATTCCTAATCGGGTCAGTTGGCTTGAGGATGATGCGTACATGATATCCCCGGTAGCTTGAGAGTTGAATACGTGACCCGCAGTTCCTTCATATTCAGCTTGTGTTATTTCCGTTCCTACCGAAACGTGTTTAAATTCATTTGCCATTAGCTTGTTTTAACCTCAGATAAATCTAGTGATAATATGTACGACCTTTCTATCGCTGCCGAAGATGTCCTTCTTATATTTCTACCTACAGGTACTAATGTCCTGTCGGTTATTCTTGTTCTGTATTGAGTACCATCTAAATCAGTAAACAATACAAACGGTTGTTGCCTTAATGTATTTATATTAGATAATACATTAGATAACACTTGTGTGTCACTTGCACCCCTTAACCTTTTTGCTGTCATTCTAGCATCTAACAATTTTGCTTGTACTTTCCAATTTAAGAAGTTTACAGGGTTGAAAACGGCATGAAACACCATATTCTTTATTCTCGGTGGCATAGCAGTTGTAGAACTCGATGCAAACTTAAACCTAAATCTAATACGTTTGAATGTTATAGGAGATGTAAGTGATGCAGTTAATGTTTGGCTACCTGATGAATTGATAACACCTGAATCACCAAATGTAGTCCATGTACTATCGTCAGTATCATCTAACCCTGAAGTTTCTATTTTGTAGGAAACTGTAACTGTTCTGTTAGAATCTAAATTTTCACCTTCAAGAGTAAGTTTTACTGCTGCTTTATCCTGGTCAGGAAAATTGAAATCCATAAATGATGTATAAAAAACACCACTCTTACGTAATAACCGACTAGAGTTTAGGGCAGGGTGTTGGTTTTCTATAGGTAATCTTAGTCTGATTATTCTAGGTTCTACTCTTGATTGCGCACCATCAGAACTGCTTGTACTGATATCTGAATTATCAAATTTACCAAATGCAAAAAGATTAGATTTACTATTTGTATCATCTTTATATCTAGCTAACTCTTGTATTTCGTCTACCAAGAAACTACTAATCGTATGAGAGACTAATTCAGATGGTGCTTGTGGATTATCTCTTTGATTAGTCATAGCAATCAAATATATTCTTTGTTTTTTGTTTGCTGCTGTTGGAAACGAAAAAGGAAAAGAATAAGGAAATGACGTAAAGTCATCTTTCAAATCATCAGGTACTGTTACAAATATATTGTTTACATCCTGCGTTATTGCAGATGCCCTACCACCAAATCCTATAAAACTGGTGGCTCTAAACAAATAGGAGACATCTTCCCATTGGTCGCCTGGTATGAGAAATGGAATAGACCAAAAGGCTCTATCTCCTGAAGTAGCATATATTCTTCCTGCTCTGGAAATAACCTTTTTAAAGTTGTTACTTCCTGAAAAGAAGTTTGCCTCAGGTGAAATATCCTCGAATTGGTTGAAGTTTCTGTCATATGAAAATAGTCCATCTTCTTTACCTACTAATAAAACATCATTCGCAGCAAATAAATTAGTTACAGATTTATCGCTATCACCGACAGTCATTTCCGACCCCCAACTTGTCGCGTCATCAGGGTTGGTTGAAAACGATACTGTATTACTTCTTGTCTTAGCTAATGCAAAATCACCATTAGCATTTCTTGCCCTTGCAAAATATTTAGCATAATTCTGATTGGCAGTACCTGATGATGCTGCTGTAAACGCTCCTGTTGTACCATCAGGGGCAGTTGCTGTTTGATATGCAGTCGTGTCACCCCTAGCAACAAACAGTCTATTTGTTCCATCACCTGAATATACCGCTATATCAGTATATGCAGTAGTGTTCGCTTTAGGACCTACACTATCCCATTTCATATTGGTCTCATCCCACTTTAGAATATGGTATCCACAAGGTATATATAAAGAACCTTGAAATTCTACCGCCTGTGCAGGGAAATCAACTCCACCTAACGGAATAATACATAAGTCATCTATATGAAATACATCTCCGTTAGTTCCTACTGTAAATTTGACTTCTACTTTACTTGCTGAACCGTTTAGTGTTTTATCTACTTGCACCAATGTCCAATCTGTAGAAGTTACTGATGACGAATCAGTTGTAGAGACTCCATCATCTACAGTCATTTTTATACTGCCAGAACCCGATTTTCGTTTTACGTACGCTACTACCGTTATTTTTACCCCTTGTAATGCGTTCTTTGTTGTAGTAGCTACTGCCTGTAAAATAGTTCCGTTTGTAGCACCTGCTGTAAGTTTTGCAGATTGATTACCAGAATGAATATCAGCAGTGGTAGTAGTTTCAGCCGCTAGAGTTATATTAGATGTAGTCCAAGCACCTGTAAAGTCACCTTCAAATCTAGGGTCTTTTAGAAATAAATCAACTTCATCTTCCTGATACCCTAAAGTTAGTTCGTCTTTAAACTGTGCCAGAACGCCATCAGAATACCCGTATCTCGCTTCCTTACCAAATTCCTTATCATTACCCTGTCCAAACCCTCTATGGAACGATGATACGTCATATGCCATGGCTAACTGTGGGTCTATCTGTTGGTAATTGGCATCATCTGTTGGTTGCCTAGGTGGTAGAAAAGGTAACGTACCTGTCTGATATCCACCTGTTAGGGTAGGGGAGTCTTTCCACAAAGTAAGTTCTACAGTATTAGAAGAACCATCTGTATGTTGTAAAACTATGTCTGAATGTTGTGCCATTTATACTGCCACATTCCTTACCATTGCCATAGGTGGCATTGTTCCTGTTCCTTCATTTACTCTGTTACGGTAATGATTAAACCTATTCAATGCTTGTTGCTGTTCAGATGTATCTAGGGTATCTATTTCCCCTTGATAGAGTTGCATAGCAGCATAGTTATATAACATACGTCTTTGTGATTGATTTAATTCTATGGTGTTTGAACCTGTAGTATCGACCTGAGAAAAATCTATCATCCCCATACCTGTAATCAATAAATTTCTATCTCCTGCAAACCCTTCTAATAATCTTATAGAAGAACCTTCTTCTTTCCATGCAAATAATTTTCGTACAGGGATTCTAGGTATTTCTGATTGACCTGCTGTAGCTACTATCTCATCAGCATAGAATACAAATTCAGTACCACTAGTTGCGGACACACCTACCTTGATACTGGAACTTACTCCATCTGCTACTAATGTATGTGTTAGTCTTTCCCAACCTAAACCATTATGTGTAGAACCTAAACTAACGCTACCGGAATCAAGTTGAATCGCTGCGCTTACTCTACTCGCAGTTCTGCTATAAACCCATATGCCGACATTTATTTCTTCTCCGACATAGTTTGTACCTGATGGCACAGTCATAAGTAGTGTTGCGGTAGAACTAGCTGCGACAGTACATTTACCAGATTGAGTTCCTGCATAAACCATAAAATTATCAGGTCCTGTAGTTTCTTCTTCTGCTGCTAAAGTAATGTTTGATGCTGTCCAATCTGTACTTATCGTACTATTTTCAAAATCACAATTAAGTGTTCCTACAATATTGTTTGCATAAGATTTAGCATCCATTCGTGGTTCAATAGACAACTGCCTTACATATCCTGCCGGTATAGATGTTGGTCTTGCATATAACTGTTGCGACTGTGCCAATGTTACATTTCTGTCATTGACTTCTACATAAAGAGCAGGAAATGCGTTTTGAGAGCCAGCGTTTAGTGTTTCTAGTAAAAGATTAGGGTCATATCTATAGATTTCAAATGTAGTCGACCCTGATTCAGATGATAAATTTGTTCCTGTTATCGTAATAGTTCCTGAAGAACCTGTGAAATCACTTATTCTTCTAATGGTATTATCGTTATTACCACTTGTGCATCTGACATAAAAGTCATTAAGTGTATCGTCTGTTGTAAAACCTCTATCAGTTAGTCCTGTAGATATTACACTTGTTCCTGCACCAATATTTGTTGTAGTAGAAAAAGAACCTACCCAAGCACCAATAAATCTTGCGTACTCAGGAAGTATAGTATCTACCGTTGAAGTTGTTGAAATAGTTGCTGGCATTATACTAGTACCGCCATGTAATGTATTTTGTCTCCGTTAGTTGCAGCATCACAGTAAAACTCTGATAAGTCTCCTGGTCTGCCTTCAGTAAAATCTACTGATTCATTTCCACCTGCTGCGGCAAATTCAATACCTGCTACAGAGGCCGAAACGGTAGATGCACCGACATACGTAATCCCTGAGTTTCCCGGAGGTGCTTGGAATCTCACACGTCTTACCGGTGTTGGTGTAGATGTAACTTGTACCCTAGTTCCTGCGGAACTTACAGTAATAGTACCTGCTGTAAACGTAGCCATCTCATTACCCCATATGCTTTGCTATATCTTCGACAGAAAGGTATTTATTTTTTAATTCCTGCCGACCATCAGGGTACGTAAGTTGAGTTAAAACTGTGTACCCTTTTATCGTGCCAAAGTCATCTTCATGGGGCAATAACACAAACTTGGGCCTTTTAGCATTTAACCTTTCTATAGCCTGCTGTCTTTTAACGGCTTTGAAATTAGTTGTTTCCAACTGTTCTCTTGCCTGTTCATACGCTTTAGTTGCAGCAGTATCGCTGTTATCAGCGTGTTTACCTACTACATCCTGCGCCATTTGGGCTACAGATTCGTTATCGCCATAAGCATACTTGTTGTCGGGTATTAAGACTCTTAAATCTTTACCTTCAACATCTACTTCTGCCCAAGTCTCGTCTTGCTTATTTACAAAATGATTCTTACCATGTGGCATTAAATCGCATCCACTGATGACTCTACGCCCATACCTGCTGTACCGTATGCAACTTTTAAAGATGCACTTGTTGAAGTAGTTCGTATAAATTTAATAGATGCTAAAACATCTTCTCCTTTTAGAGTGATGCTTCCATCTGCTGCTATTAACGTACCTTCAGCGGTTGTAGGGTCAGTTCCATCATATCTGAAACGAACTGCTGCTGTATCACATTGAATATATGCCCGTGTTGCCATAGAAGGAACGCTTGCTAATCCAACTGCTGAGTCTGCTACTGCTAGTTTCTCATATCCTATATTGCTTGCCATATTGTTTCCTCAAATAAGGTAGGGGAGAACTAAATCCCCCCCACTCTAATTGCTATTTTATGTAGCACCTGTTGATGAAGTCCAACCTGTTCCGTCAAATTTAAACCATGCACCGTAGTTTTGGTCTATAGTTCCAATCACGTTATCAGAATTGTTACCATCTCGGATAGTTAAGGTTTCCGCAGCATCGGCTTCGTTTTGAACATAGACTTCTAAAACTGATGTTCCCACACCTGTTGAAGATGAATCTATCGCTACTAAGTCGAGGTTTCTACCTGACCCACCCGGGTCTACTAACTGGACTTTATCACTAGATTTTGTAATAGTAAGGTCGGCTGCACCAGACATAGTCGTGGTTGTACCGTTCCTACTAATGTACTGTTGAGTACCTGCTGTCATAGTAATTATTCCTCTCGATGCTTGGCATTAATATGTACTTTAACTCCAGCATCGGACTTAAACTTTCGAGTGCATTTATTACACTTAAAAGTCTTTTCTTTATTCAATTCTCTTGTGTCTCGTTTCTTAAGATTATCAGCTAATTGTTCTAACCCCACCTCTAAATCGCTCTTACCGGTTGCAACTGTAGTATCGGCTTCTAACGTCTCAACCACAGGGGGAGCCATGAGCCAATTTTTTTCTACTGCGGTAGCGAGTCCGTGAGTTTGTCCCGGATACTCAAGAGATACCCATTCCCCCTTCTCCTGACGATAATATATCGCAGTATCTGGAGTAATGTACGTAGGTGAGGGCAGTTCTTCTAACCCATTCCTCTTTAGATATGCAGCTACTTGTTCAGGGCGATTACGAATAACCTCGTCTTTCCAATATCTCTGCATAGATTCAGGGGGAGATACTACTGGTTGTCTCATTTTCTACGACCTCTCTTTCCTCGTTTACGTTTGTTCCCACTAATTTTAGAAACAGTTTCAACTGCGCTGTCTACATTGTTCTCAATATTAGGAGGTGGAGTCCAATCATATAATTTCTTTTTTTCGTCTACTTTAGACACAATAGTTCCATCTACTATTGTAGATGTTCTATAAGGTGCGGCTAGTAATTTACCTGTTCTGTGCCTCGGAACGACTAACTTTGAACCATCTCTTTGGTCGTAAAGTGTCACCTTCTCTGCCTCTGGCGGAGTTTCAAGGTTTAGCTCTGCGATGGAATTGCCAAGGAACTGTTTTACTTTTCCTTGTTTTTTCGCTATCCATTGCGAGGTATCCTGAGTAACCATAATAAGTAAATCCTAACCGTTATCTTATGTGGTTGATGCGTCTGTAGCGGAGTATACTTCTACCCCCCAAACATCAACAATTTCACTTTCACCCCAAGTTCCCACAGTAACTATTTCAGTACCACGGAGGGATGCGTCACGTTCTTCTTCCGCATGGATATCTATTTCCATTGCGAGAGCAAGTGCTTCTCTTGCGAAAACTCCACCTTTGGAGTCACCAGAACCGTCTCTGGAGATGTTTCCATCTTCATAGATAGGTACACCAAATACCGGGTCGTTTCCTCTCCAGTATGTGCTGATGATATCTGCTGATGGTCCATCAGGGATTGCATTGTTATTTCTAACACCTGTATCAAATCCTGCCATATCTTCTGTCAACCTACGTATCTGCTCTGGGTGCAAAACTGCATGAGGTTTGCTTGGAGCAGGTCCATAAGTATCACTGTTATTTGTACGAAGATAAGCTACAGCACCGGCTATTGTCTGTACTGATGCGGCAGTACCTGCACCGGGAACAGAGGTGCTGAATCCGTCAAGAAGTGTTATAAGGTCACTATCGAGAAGTCTACCAACTGCCCTTCCGTGCATTGTACCGACTGCTGACAGTACATTTTCATTGTTCTCATGTCGTAATCTATCGCTTACAAAAGATAAAATACCGTGTTCTGATGCAGTCAAGTTAACAACTGTTGCTGTTACCTGTTGCGGAACTGAGATATCTATACCTTCTGTTAAAGCTACCGCAGATTGTCTACCCCAAATTGGTACATTTACTGATTTACTCCCAGACGGAATGTCATAGCGAGAAACAAGGTCTGCCATTGGAGCGGCTGGTTCTACGTTATCTATTGCTTCAGCGACAATGATTTTAGACATATCTTCCAAACTCGATGAGTCTGAAAGAGATAATCCATTTGCCATTATCTTAATTTCCTATAAAGTTGCCGAGCCGCTTTGCTTTAGCTGTTTCTTTATATCTCTGTATTGAGCAGAGTTTATATTTCCATCAGCAAACAATGTTGCAGCATCGGATAATGTATTTACCGATTTGGCTGTTCGTTGTGGTGCGCCTTGGGTTGTAGGAGCGGTATTCGGTTTAGAAGATGGTGCTGGAGCAGGTTTTGCAGGTGCTGGTGTAGTTAATGCTCGTAAGTTCATTTCTGCAAGTCTTATTGATTGACCTACTGACATGCCTTGATTATAACCTTGCCATAACCTTGTATCCCCTATAGAAATATTTACTCCTGATTGATTTATCATCGACTGAACTTCTTGTGCGAGTATTGATTGTTCGGGTGACATAGACCGTTCTGCCTGTACAGGTTCTTCAGTCCTCATCGCCTTTTGCTTCCAATAATCTATTTGTTCAGTTTCATCAAGAGTTTCTATATGAGCCTGTTCCTGTTTTTGCATTAATTCCTGATAAGGCTTCAATGCAGAATCAACTCTATCTATAACACGCTGTTCCAACTCATCGGCTTTCCTTCCAAACGTATCTGCTATACGACCTTGTTCTTTACCAACGAAATCCCGTAGGACTTTTTCATAGTTTGGTGTTTCAACAGAGGGTTGTTCTACTTGCTGTTCTCCCGTAGGTTCATCAGCTTTTGCTCCATTATCTTGTAAGATTTCTTTTGCAATAGCTTCTGCTTGGGGGCTTACAGCTTCTTGCTCAGTCGTTTGTTGTACGTTATCTTGTTCAGCCATTATTTTCTCTGCCCTTAGGTGAGTTGTTGTTAAATAACCCTTAGGTTATATTTATCAATATACTATAATAAATATTAATTTTCAATTCTTTCTATCTTGATACTGAAACAAATGGTTCTGTTCGTATATCATAATTTGGTAATCTAAAGGTTGGGAAAGCAATAGAATCGTTCTTCATAAATTCGACATTACTTGGATGATATACTGTATCAGACCCTTCTACACTCCATCTATACACAAACCTATCTAAAATTGGGTCTAGTTTCCGTAATTCACGTTGATACGCATTTTTTTCTTGTTCAATTTTTCTTATAGCTGATACATTAAATATGACTTCTCTATCATCTATTACTAATCGTTCTTCAACATTTTTACTATTACGTATTCTTAGTCTCTCATCATCTCGTAAATATCTGAATTGTTTATTATACATTTCCTCATACATTTGTAATCCTGGAAAATTTTGAAATACTGCATCTGTTGTTCTATTTTGGTACATATCATTATATTGATTATTAAATTTATAATATTCTTTCAAAAGTAACGGTGTGTCATCATTATATCCATGACTGTATGACATATGAAGAGCTTCAACATATTCTCTCATTCCTGGATGTTGCTCAAAAAATTGAGATTCTAGGTTATCTTTTAAACGATAATCAATAGAACCATCATCTCGTGTCCATCCTTTGATTTGAACATCTTCTGTATCAACTCCGTATACAAAATCATAATATTCATCCATAAACACATCAGGCATTTGAGTTATATATTCTCCACTGCTTCTTTTTTCTTCCCAGTAATCTAGTAATTCTTGGTTTTCCACCCTCAGACTTTTAAGTTCTGCTCGTTTAGTTTGCAAAAGTTGTTTGTTTCTTTCTCTCAAATAAGGTAAAGAATAAGCATTTGCTGAGCCATTCATTTCATTAATAGCAGCAACCATACCATTATGATATCTTTGCTCTATTTCATCTTTTTCATCATAATACCCTTGTGATAGACTTTCAAAACCTCCACCTCTTAGTCCTTGTTGGCTTTTTATTTCTTCGTTCATTTGTTGTAATTCAGGACTACCACCTTCAATAAAGTTTTTCTGTGCTTGTGTTAAGTCATCCCAAGTTTGTACATCTTGTTTGACAGAAAGGTCTGTAGCAAATTCTCTGGCTATTATTTCTTCTCTCAAATAAGTTCGTCTTTGATACGCATTTTGAGGAAATGTTCTTGCACCTACTAACGCTTCAAGGGCTATTGAAGCTACTCCCTGTCTATATGGGTCGGCAAATATTGCTCCTTCTGCCCAAAAGGGTGCTCCTAATGATGCTCCATGTTTTAACCAATCACTTGGTCCTTCTATTTCGTTTCCTAAATAATCTGTTCCTAATGCTACATCTACAGCAAAACCTGTACCTAAAGGTAATTTGCCTCTAATATATCGTGATATGGGAAAATCTGCGAATCGTTCTGGTATTGTAACACCAGGTCTATCGCTTCTAAAGGTTATAGCTTTTCCCCCTTCTGATATATCATCCAAAAGAAATGTTATAAATCTATAAATCTGTAATGGTGCTCCACCTACTCCTACATTATCATCTCCTACAGGTACTTGCATAAATCCACTTTTTGTCGGGTCTAACTGAGGTTCTATACCTAACGCATTACAAATATGAATATAATATAAATTTTGAGCTGAGAACCAATTTGACAGAGCTCGTCTTGCTTCGACACCGGCAAGACTCCCATCAAATATCATGCTTACTAACCCCAAAGAGGCTCTTGTAAATCTAGGTGAAAAGAATAACCATGAAGATTCTATTTCTTTTTGAGTAGGAGTTAATCCAACTTCTGTTGTACTATACCCACCAGTCGAATAATTTACAAAATCCGACATTTGTCTTTGTACCGCTAACCTTTCTATAGGGTCATCTATATTTGACCATAAAGGTCGATATGATTTAAATAATTCTAACCGTGCCATATCGGTTGAAATATAATAACTACGCTCAAATGGGGTATAGAATTTGTTTACAACATATTCCATTGCATTTCCCACTTTTATTTTTTTGTATCCTATTTTACCAAATACTCCTAAAGATGAACCTGGTCGATTTAACGAATCAAAAATATCAGCACCCATTGAACCAAAAACGATACCTGCATTTGAGGCCTCCCGAAAATCTGCGTAATTTTCCATGTAATATTTTAGTAAATTACCTTCACCCTTTTTTTTACGTGTAATACCACCTTGAAATTCTTTTGTCATTTGTTTCCCTATCATGCCCCATGTTTTCGCATAAGTCTTTGGCATGATGTGTGCAAAAGGTAAAATTTGTATTAATTGGAAACCCAAATCTACACCTGCTTTTACTAACCTTAAAGGTATAAATACACTTTCATTTACTAGTTTGGCTACTTGATATAATAGTTTTGTAGCAGTAGCAGGTTTAGCTTTTCCTGCATCTATTCCGAAGTGCCTTCTAAATAATCTTGCGGCTTCTTCATCTACGTTTGTTAACTCTCTATTAACAACATCCAATATATCTTCACCTTTTTTCTTTTTTTTGGCTAACTGTAAAGCGTATTTAGATGGATTCTTTTGTGCCGCTTCTTCTAATAAAATATGTAATTCTTTTTCAATCTCAACTCCGGATTTTTTTCCTTTTGATTTTCTTATTAGTAATTCCATAGCATCAACAAAGTCATCCCTAGACCTTTTTTTAATTGCGAGTTTACCGTAGGACTCTACCATCTCAGATAATCGACCTATAAATTTACCTCTTTTAGCAATACTCCCTACCAGGTCATCAACAAATTCATTTTGTGCATAATCAATATCTAATTTTTTTGTATCTACCGGTTTTCCTGTTCGTGAATGAACTAATTTCTGTAATCCTTCATTTATTGTTTCGTTGGCATCTACAACATCTTTAGTTGCTCTATGAGCAAAGTTTGCACCTTTAGCTAATCCTTTACCAGGCTTTAATGTTTTGTAATATAAACTATGATTCTTAAATTTCTCTTTTAAAATAGATTTTCCTGCTCTATTTTTAGGGTCTTGTGCAATTAAAAGTAATGCCTTATGAGAATTAAAACTTCCGTCTGTATGTAGTAACTTATACTTTTTAACTAAATCATTGCTTTTTGATATTAAACTGATTTCTTTATCAAATCCATATAATCCATTATCTACTTGCCATTTCATTGTTTGTCTAAAATAATCAGCTTGGTCTTTTGATAATGTAATATGATACCCACCATCTTTATTCTTCCTTATCCCACCTGTCTTAGTTACATTAAAGTCTATTCTTATATTTCCTGCGTCATCTACTGTTGTTTTTATATTCTCGGAAAAGATTTTTCCTTCTTTTGTAATTCTTTTTTCTACAGATTTAGTACCTGTAATAAAACTATTTGAAACAGTATCATAATTAATACTTTCGATAATAGAATATGCGTGATTTCTACCAGTAAATTGCCTTCCTACCGATACGGGGTCTACTAATTCACCACTTCTATCACGAAATATTCCTCTAATAAAATCATTTTCATCATAATCAACTAATGGTTTTCCTGTCTCGATTATCTTCCCCCCAACATCTTTAAACCCTTGTTCTAATCCACGAACATATCCTGAGGCTCTTATTGCTTGTAATGTTTTTCTTCCAAGAGATAAATTAGACCAATGTATAGCTTTTGCAACTTTATTAGTTAGTCTATTCCCTTGTAAACTTGCTAATCCTCTTATTCCATGAAACCTTTCGATAAATGCTCTACCTAGAAGATTCCCCACCTTCATTTCCATAAATATTTCTCTAAATGTTTTATTATCTGCTCCTAATATATATTCACCTGCTCGTGATGCTCTAAATTTTTCAAATGGTTTTACTGCATTACCTAATATTCCTTCAGTTGCATCTTTTAATTGTTTCTCTAATGTTTCTGGTAACATTTCAGCTTTACCGTATTGAGAACCTGTCGTAGAGTCAAATTCTATACCTGGTGATTTTTTTGGAGTTGTAACAGGAATATCTTTATATGTTCCTCTAAATTTTGCTAAACCAATTGCTCCCCTTTTTAAAATCCTTCTTTCAATATCTAATGATTTTGTAGCACCTTCTGTAATTTCTTGCAGAGTATCTACTGCTAACCGACCAGGAGCTCTTAATGTTTCTTTTGCAACACCTGTTACTGAACCTTTTCCTATTTGCGAACTTACAGACGCTAAAGTTCTTGCTCCTGAACCTACAACTCCCTTTACTGCACCTAATGCAGCCATTTCAACAGCTCGTATAGGCATCCCTACAAACGGAATAAATGAAGCCCATAACAATGGGTCGGCTACTACTTCTGACACACCCCTTCCTGTTATTTTACTTGGTAATAATTTAACTCGTTGTCCTTTAAAGTCAAACCCTACATTTTCAAATGGTGTATTAATAGAGAAACCTTCGTTAGCAAGAGATTGTTCTCTAGCTGATTGAAACGGACTTATGTTTATACCTGTTACTTTACTTTTTTCTCGGTCTTGTGCTAATCGTTTATAAAGTTCCGAAGTATACTCACGAGAAAATCCTGGAGAAAATATCTTTCCAAAAGTTGAATGATAACCAGCTCTTAATGCTCCCCCACCATATTCAGTTGCAGTTTGTAACCCAGATAACGCATCTGCCCACCATGGCATATCTTGCTTTACGATAGGAGCTGTCGATGTAGGTGACGGTGTAGGTTGTGTACTGGGAGCTTCCTGTATCTGACTAGCTTGTTCTCTTAATCTTCTACGTTCTGCATTTTTTCTTTGTATATCTAAAATTTCACTAAATGGAGTACGTTGTCCTAATCCACTTGGTTCACTAAATTTTTTATACCCAGGTCCTCTATATACCATTAGTACAGTTCTCCAGTTGATGCTAAACTACCACCTAATCCTCCTGCTCCTCCATTTGTACCCATAGGTGTTACCGATTGCATTTCATCCATAAGTTCTTCTACGGATTTACCTCGTTGTCGAGCCTGTGTAGTCAAATATGAACTTTGTGCAAATGGACTTAAATCTTGAAAGTGTCCTGTAGTTAGAGTTGAACTACCGAAAGGAGTATAACCTAAATTTTGTGACATTCCTGTAGATTGTGTAGTTGGAGATGTAGTAGGTGCTCCAAATGGATTTTGTGTCTGGAATATATCAGGACCATATAATGCACTTAGAGCACCAACTCTATTCGGGTCTGCATATAAATTTGCTAATTCTAAACTTCTTTGTTGTGCTAGTTGATTTTCAGAAAGTTCTTGAGCTCTTTGATTTATTGCTAACTGTTCATTAAATCTTCTTTGTTGTTCAACGGCATCAGCTAGTTGCTGTTGTTGAGCAAACTGTCTCGCTGCTTCTGCTTCTTGTTGCCTTCTCACATCAAGACCCATAGTTCCTATTCCACCAAATTGGGCTTGGTAATTTAGATTCCTCATTCGTTCATCTTCTAATTGTCTACGATTATCTTCAGCTATTTGGGCTCTTACCATCTCTGCCTCACGGTTTCTCATCTGTTCATCAAATACTCTGGCTGACTCGGCTTCTTGTTGCCTTCTTGTTTCTAAATTAAGACGACCTTGTTCTAACCCTATAGCATCAGTATTTCCGTATCGTGCATCCATTTCCTGTTGCCTTAAAGCTAAATCTCTCTCAAATTGTGATGCAAGTTGAGCTCTTTGTGCTGCTTCGTTAGCTGCTCTTATTCTTTCCGGTTCTAACTGTAATTGTGCAAGTTCAAAGGGAGTAAGACTTCTTGTGGTAGCTACTGAACCATCTTGTGTTCCGAATAATTGACTTTGTATAGGTGCTGCAAAGTCTGCCATTGCTGCATCTGAAAACGGTGTAAAACCTGATAATCCACCAGTGGCTGATATTTGCTGTTGTGCTTTTTGTTTCTCGGCTAATTCGTCTGCTGATAACCCTTCATCGCCTCCTCTTAATCCACCGGTTGCTGCTATAAGTGATTTATTAGTTAAATATGTTTCATAGTCCTTTGCACTTAATCCTTCTAATCCTCCAGTAGCTGCTATACGAGCTAAACTTTCTTCTTGCTTTGCTAATTGCTCTTGTGTAAAATCTTCATCATCTCTACCTGCGAGTCCACCTGTTGCTGATATCAAAGCCTGATTTATTCGACTTGCATTTTCTGCTGCTGACATATCGTCTGCTTTTTTTAATCTAAAAGCCTCTACCTGTGAATCAAGTTGTGACGCATAGACATTAAAAATTGGTTCTAAAATAGGATTTGCTATTTCATCAACCGTTGTAAGAAACATTGGTTCTATAGGGATGCCATCTTCATCGACATTGAGTGGGTCGTAAGCCGGGTTTTCTACTTGTCGTTCTACTTTAATAGTTGGATTTGCTAAAGCGTAAAATAAAGATTTAGGTATGGGAGGTAACTGTCCATCTTCTGCCATTGTTTCTAATTGGTGTAGTGATATATTACCATACCTTGTAATAAGTTCTTTTACTTTTTCTTCTATCTCCTTTTTCTTTTGCTCTTGAGATTCTTCATCGTCATCATCATCATCATCAATTTTATTAAACTGCTTTTTCATTAAATCTTCTTCTTCATGGAAAAAATCTTTACCAAAATTTTTTCCAAAAGCATCATTTAACCATTTCTTTAAGTTTTCTTCTTCTGATAACACCTCATCAGACGATAGAAAGAAATCTTCTTGACCTCCCTGCTCCTCTCCAGTTTCGTCTGTTACATCTATTGCCGTTGCGCTTACTTGGTCTTTCGTTGCTTCCAAATTTGCCGCATAGTTTTCTGTAAGTGACCTTTGAAATTGCATTATTTCTGTATCAGGTAACCCTGCAGTATCAGCTATACGGTTTATAGTTCTAGCCAACTCAGCATGAGTGTCTGGTCCTGCTCTTTTTTCAGTTCCAAAAGCGTTATTTATAATATTTTGTATATTTACTCTTGCTCTTTCTAGTATTTCTTCTTCTGGATTAAAATAAGATAAATTTGCTATATTTGGGTCATCCATTTTATACCCTCCATCTTTTGCTAATTCAGGACCAACATCTCTACGAACAGAAAAGGGAGTTTGTTGTTTTGGTAAATTAATATTATCTAAATCCCGATTCATAGCGTTTTGTCTATCTCGTATAGAGCCTTTTGGCATTGCATCTATACGATTTTGCAATCGTTCTTGATGTGTTGTTGGGTCACCAGAAGCATAATAAGAAGTAACGGGTTTTTCAGATTGGGTTAAAGGTCCATACTGCATTGTATCGGGATTAAGTCTACTTGACGCATACATTGCTCCCAAGTCGGGATTATAAGGGTCTAAGTACTTCCCCCTCATCATTGGTTGGTCATATGGTCCGTAAAACTTTTCCCATTCTACATTAGGACCTTGTGGAAAAGGAAAATCTATTCCTGGTCTAAGGTCGGCTACAGACCCTACTCTAACACCAGGTGGAATATTTGCTTCTCCAATATCTATCCACATATCACCTTGCCATTCCATTATTCTTCCGTTTTGGGTTATTTGTTCTCCTATTCGTGGCATTATATTGGTCTCCTAAAAGGACTTGTAAAGATACTTTGTTTTTTTGTTGGGGTTTTAACCTCAGGTATATTTTTTACGTTTTTAAAATTCTTTTCTACTTGCGATAAATGTCTTTTTACCGTTTCATCGAAATTTGTATATGCCATTTCTAAGGGGTGTTTTTGTTTTGCCATTATCCTCTTGCTCCTGGTGATATATCTGCTGCTGGTACTCGAACATTTCCTGTTCTAGGTCCGGCTATTGCAGCTCCTGTCTGATTCATTTCCTGTATAGAACCCGGCATTACCGGTCTAGTAGTTGGTCTGACTCTTGCCGCTTCGTTAGTTCTTGGTGGTTGATTTACACTAGAGAAATTACCGGGATTCGGTAATTGTTGCGCTCCTTGTGTATTTAGAATGTTTCGAGCTGTCTGTTCAGCATTAGGTGTTGTTCCACCTCCTGCTATTTCTAATAAATTCTGAATTGTAGGTATACGTTGTGCTGCTGCTAATTGCAACTGCTGTTGTATTTCAGGTGATGATAAGAATTGTTCTTCCAATATTTTTGCTCTTACTTCTAACGGATTGGCTACTCCACCTTTTCTAAGTGCTGTATCCAAATCGACATACCCTGCTCTCCAAAGGTTCGACCAGAGATTCAACCTACGTTCTTGTTCTTCTGGAGAGACTGAATTAATTCTAACAATATTTACATAATGTCCGTTTATATCAGATGGTTTAATTGTTGCGTCTAATGTACCTGCTTCGGTCTTTCCAAATACAGTTACTCTGTCTTGTATAACATTTTCTACTATTTGTAATATAACTTCACCTTTATCCTGCAATCCACGTTCCATAGCTTCTTTTACTGCACCGAAGTTTAGTGACGCAATTCCTGCGAGAACAGCAGTATGATATCCTGATGCTGCTCCACTTGGTCTTTGTCCTCTTGCAACTGCCGGTACTGTATTGGCTTCTATTGCTTCATCTAAAAATTCTTTAGCTACCCCAATCTCACTCGGTGGTCTTGGAGTATCAGAAACATTTACATTGACCTGAGGTGGTTTTATATTTTTTGCACCTGGTGTATCATCCCATCTTGATTGAACTTCTTCGGTTATTCCGATAGGACCTGTAAATTCAAGGGTAGGCCATGCAGATTTTGCTACGATATCAATATAATGAGATGCTAATTGGCTTTGTGCTTTTAACATATCAAATGACCCGTTTAGTATCCCTTTGTACAAATCTTCTGGTGCAAGTTCGGTAGTTTGTAATCCCATTTGAGGCCAATACATAACCCATGGCAATCTTTTATAACCATGTTTTCTTGGCATCATGCACCATTTATCATCTGCCATATAAGCTACCTGTGAATGAGTCCAAATTTCACAGAACTGAACATAACCTCGTTTGTGATTATTCCAATCAGGAAAATGTGCCTGTACCCATTGAGCGTCTACTTCGGATTCATTTATTACCCATCTAGGAGCAGTTCCGTTATTTATATCCCATATAAGACTTTGTGGATTTACTGCAACTGTTTTTATCGGCCACGATACTGACCTTTTTTCTAATACTTCTTTTACGAGTTCTCTGTATTCAGGTCCTCCATCTTCTGGTGGAACTTCGGGAAAGTCAGACCATTCATTTGCAATAAACTCTACTTTTTCCCATGCAATTCCGTATAGACCTGCGTGTTTTGTCAGTTCTCTATGAACAGGACTTTTTTGTTCTATCATATGATGCGCACCAGTCAGGAACTTTTCCATCATTTCTGCTCTTGCCTGACCTCTTGGTCCGGGAGGCGGTACTGATATATCTAAGAATTGTGGTTTTACGTGAGACACTAGAGTATTTATCACAGATTGGGCTGTACCCAGACGTATCATAGTACCACCATCCGGTGCGGAAAATTCAAAATTGTTTAGAAAGAATTCATCGGCATTTTCACATTGATTTCTAAAGGCTCTAAATTCGTGTCCTCCTTTTTCTTTCATCTCTCTTACCCATTGCATAGATATTTCGGGTTCGTCAATAGGATTAGATGATTCTAAATTTATTGCTTCGTCTACTGCGTTGGGATTTCCTTGTGTTGTAACCATTAAATTTTATCCTGTTAGAATTTCTTCTCTGACTTCATCAGGAAGGTTGTCTAAAAATTTCTTACGTTTTCGTTCTCGAACCTTTTGAATAAAGTTCGATGGTCTTTTTACTGGTATCGGTCTTATCGGTGTCATGCCTCTTATTGGTCTGCCAAATCCATAATCACCGCTTTCTGAACCAGGAGGGTCGCAAGCCATTAATGCTAACAGTTCCGAATCTACCCAGTCATCATGTTGCTGTGATTCTGTATAAAATGTATAACCACCGTTACCCGTAGGGCGGATAGATATATCTTCTAATTGTTTTTTCAGTGTTATCCATTCACTTGGAAAAGAGACATCTCCGTTCTCTAAAGCAATGTAATAATTCTGAAATAACTGATATTTACTTTGCATACTGAACTTGAAAGGTGTCACAGGTAACCCTGCTGACATTAGATGGTCAAAGACCACATCTCCAAGTCCTGTACTATCTATTCGTACATCATCAACTCCCCATCTGTCAATCTCTGCCGATATACTTTCTAACTGATTTACCCAATCTGTACCCGACATTTCCAAAGAATAAACACTTTCTCTTGTTCGTGAATCTTTTACGATAAATACTGTATAGTCTTGGCTTTTACCTAAGTCCAGTCCGGCTACATATCTTCTGTTTTTTTCCGGACTCCATATCTCTTTTCCTGTTGCAGCTTCGTCAATTTTAGTACCACGAAAGAATCCTGAACCACCGTCTGGTTGTTTTGCCAGATACATACGTTCCCATACTTGGTCTGGCATGGTATTTTTTTCTTCATCAATAGATTTTTTCTGTCTCTCTGTTAGAAACACATTTTCAAAACTTGTTGCATGGAAACCTTGATATTCGTCTGTAGGATTTTCTGAAGCGTATCTATATAATCTTGCAAACCAGTGTGACCTGGAGAAAGGTGGTATCCCTTCCACACAGGCTTTTCCTAGTCTCCCTGCTGAGTTCAGCATTGGTCGTAACTTATTCCATGCAGCTTCTTTTATATCCTGAGACTCAGTAATCCATATGAAATCAGGACCTGCTGTCTGTAAGGATTCAGGGTCGTCAGCAGATTTTATCTCCAGATATACTTCTCGTCTGGCCAGGTTAGGTTTTTGTAAATTGAGCCATACGGTTTTTTCATCTTCGTTCCATCCAGAACCTCTACCACCACCTTGTCCTGGTTTTCGTCTTACGACAAGGTTACTCGGCATGAATTGTTTTAGTTCGTTCCATGCCTGTCTTGACTGAGCGTATGAAGGAGCGACTATCCATATATGAATTTGAGGCTCTAGGGTAGGGGTTAAGTTATGTCCGATTCTTACACCTGTAGCTTCGGCAACTTCTTTTGATGCTAAGAACGGAGAATTTGATGCTTGGGTAATGGCTCTCATCAGTTCGGTCAAAACAGCTCTACCTTTACCTGCTCTACGACCAGCCCATATGACTTTTATACGTGCATCAGATTCATGGAGTTTTTTCTGCCATGGACTCGCAGTATATTGAAAAGCCATTTACTCCTCCTTGGAGAATGTTTTATCTAGTTCGTATAACGATTCTTCGCTGTCGCTATATGTAACAGCACCATTTTCTTCAGTTTTTGGTTCTTTTTGCTGATGTACTATGGATTCTATACCAAGAAGTCCTGCTTTTTCTATAAGTTTTGTTTCAGGAGCAGATACCTTTCCGGTTTCTGCCTTTATAAACGCTGGCATTGCGGATTCCATCATATACACATGTTGTAGATGAGACCATTTTACTGCAAAGGTTATAAGTCTTGGGTTACTTTTTATAAGTCCTACAGCAACTTTACCGGTTCGGTATTCATAATCGTTATCGACATATTCCTGCATGGCTTTTCGGAAACTCTCTGATTTATTTACGGCATCCATCGTCTTATCAATTTTCAATTCAAAATCGTCACAGATATTTTCTATGGCATCTTCACCAGCTCCGTAACTAGGAAGCAATATAAATATCCTCCTCAACAACTTATTCCAACTTCTCCACTCAGGATACAAGAAAAGAACTTTGTCTCTCAATACTTCCCCTGCTGTCCTAGCAGAATAGTTCCTTGATTTACCGGCCATTATGCTCTTCCAAAATTTCCATTAACTCTTTTACTACGTCACTTAACGGACGCGGGTCGAATACTATACCCATTATGCTTTACTCCTGTTCCTTGCTCTGTTTTTACTTGGTGACTCCATCTTGAAACCACCAGACTTGGTATGAGATACATCCTTACCACCTTTACCCATAACACCTTTAGCACGTCTCACCCTCGCCAATTTTCTCCTGTAAGCCTTCCTCGCAGGAGTACTATGGTATTTCCTATCATACAACATCTTCCTTTTCCTAGCCTCAGGATGACTCCTGTAATATTCGGCACTCTTTGAAGCCATATATCAACAACTCCTTTTTTCTTTATCTAGTTTCTTTTTTAATTAACTTACTTAACTTAGTTAAACGCAACGAAACATAATACACCCCTTTAAGGGGGTGTTATATATGATGTTTCGGTAAACATATACTCAAAATAATAACATGATACGCCTGCTGCGCAACATGTTACGCATATCACTATATCACAAAAACTCAGCTCTCGAAGGGTGTACCCAAATATATATATATCTCCCTTCGTGTATCCGCGTATCAATATATTTACATAAATAAATGTCGTATTACTTAAGAATATCCACAAACTAACAGACCGATTTAAATATATAAATTTCAATATGAATAATATTAATTTATCTTTTACACGTGCGCGAAGGAAATAATTAAAAATAGTTTAATAATGTATCTGTTTATATATCTATTGTTGTTGTTATTTGGTACTATTTATTTAATGGTTAATTAATAGTAAATAAAGGATAAATGATGATTAACTTAAATATAAATAAAGATAGTAAATATAAGATTGGGTATGACGTGGGAAAATTTAACATAAACCTTCTCCATGATATCGCGAGTATCGCGAGTATTTACTTTAACGAAAAGGTAACACCACAACAGAAGGACATGGAAAAGGAATTAAAAAGAATTATAAACTCCATACCACAGGATGAAGAATTACAGGAAGTTAGAAGGGTATCTATAAAAGAATTGTTAGAGAATGGAGACATAGACAAGGAAACAGTCAAGGAAACTTTTAACAATGGTGTAAAAGATGTGATTGTTGTTTGGACGACATACGAAGGGTACAATAATAAAATGTATGACAAATTATATTTTGTTACTGAACTAAAGAACATCAAAACTAGTAAAGAACACCGTTGGAGTTTTTGGAATCCTCCCTTTTTCACAAGAGATTTAAAACAACAAAAAGAATTTAAAAAGAATTTCTACATAAGAGAAGAAGGTTACAACAAATATAACGTTTCTTCTAATAATGGAACTGAATTATTTATGGATGGTAAC
>VTLG01006162.1_pt1 | contig 21293 bp, 30 predicted proteins | sample 4694571 | NCBI WGS metagenome assembly VTLG01 (sample SAMN12604809, study PRJNA352737) | marine metagenome | biome: ENVO:00000447; feature: ENVO:00000209|ENVO:00000569|ENVO:01000036; material: ENVO:00002151; isolation source: viral sequences binned using virsorter ... | reverse complement strand
GGTTCCAACGCTTCTGGCGATGAAGAGCAGACCTACTATTTGAAATCCACCAACTTCGGATTCAATCTTCCTTCTCATGCAGTGATCGACGGTATCAAGATCCGATGGAAGTGCGAGAGTGTATCCCTTGCTTCCGGTTCTACCGATGCGGTACGGGATGGGAGAGTCTACTTACTGGTAGGTGGATCGTATGCCAGTGGAACCGATGGTGGTCTTGCTAGTGGGGTCTGGCCTGCTGGTACTGATGCTACTGTAGGTAATGATCTTGGATGGGAACCAGCAAGAGGTGGAGATGGTAGTACCACTTCCCAAACCAACTGGGGGTATACGACCGACATCTTGACACCTGCAAGGGCAAACTCCAGTTCCTTTGGAGTGGTCTTCGCTGCTGAGTTGACCAATGAAATTAATGATTCCAATGCTTTCCCTTGTGTGGAACATATCCGCATGAGGCTCTGGTATCACATAGGTAGCTACAAGGGTAATCTTCTATCCTCTTCCGTTCTCAATAACTGGAATGGATCGGAACCAGACACTTATCCTGATGACCGTATAGATGATGAGGATCAAGAGGATACGGAATTAGCCGACCAACGAGAAAGGAAGTTTTTAGACTCCTCAGAAGCACATCTCTTTAAAGCCAGTAATGCTACGTTGCAGACAGGGGCGAGCTTCGCCTTCTCCCTATGGGCTAGGGCAGAGGTGCAGACTTCTGGAACCCACCCATTGGTAGGGAAGACAGGGGGGAGTGATGATGACTGGGAGTACCTCATCGAGAGTTCGGAGGGCAAGATCCGGGTCACGATGGCTAAAGGGGGTTCTACCCTTACCACCAAGACCTCTGCCAGTACCGTCTTCTCAGACCTCACTACTTGGCATCACTTGGTCTTCAACTTCAACGGTACAGAGATGAGGATCTATGACAACGAGGTCTACTTGGAATCCTTGATCTTCCCTGATGGGAATGATGCAGATTCTGGTAAGTTCGCTATTGGAGGCAAGCCAGACTACTCAGGAGCGGCACATTATGCCGATATGACTATTACTCAGGTGGGGTTCTGGAAGTGCGATACAGGATTCCCCTTGGGAGAGTCGGATGTCATACTTCTGAATAATGATGGTATCGGTCTGTATTACGCAATGCTCCCTTCAAAGATCAAGACAAACTTGATCTCCTATTGGAATATGAGTGAAAACTCAGGAAATTCTTCAGACTCTCATGGGACCAATGTATTGGGAGAAGAGGGTACGATAACAGGGGTATATGAGCTAGATGTCCCTGCGTTGTCCTATAAAAATCTAGTCACCACCAACTTAACTCCTTCAATCCACATGGGAGATATTGGAAACTTCGATTCCTCTGCTTCTGGAAGGAGTTAAAAGTGTCCAAACAACTAGAAGGATGTTCTAAAATTCATGTAGGTAATCGTATATTTGACATAACGGAGGTGACTGATGGAAGTATGCCTGATGAGCTAGGAGAAGTTCTCTTTGTCTTAGGGAAGATAAACCTAGCTCCAAATCAAACTTTAGACTGTTTGGCCGATACTCTATTACATGAGGTAATTCATGCTATTGACTATGTGTATGGAGCTACAGGAACCTATCTGACGGAAGAGCAAGTTGTCAGGGTAACTGGAGGGCTTCTTACTGTCCTAAATGATCCAAGAAACACAAAGTTCTTGGATTTTTTACTGAAAAAGAGAAAAAAGCTCTAATATTATGCCTGATAACAACCCTTATATTGACATACAAGCACGTACTGCTGCCGTTGAAACTGATGTTCAATCTATGAAAGGTCATATAAACAGTCTTGATACACGATTAGGACAGGTCGAGAAAGCCCTGACAACTGGTTTTGATGAAGTAAAGACCTTGGTCATGCAGGGGAAATCTGTGTCATGGCCCCTAGTATTGGCTACTGTAGGACTGGTTCTCTCCGTTGCGGTCTTTCTGAGGACTGAGTTCAAAGAACACACGGCAGAGGGACACTCTGAAACCCACTCACGGATCACTTCCGTCGAAAAGGATGTCCAATGGCTTCTAAAAAGAGAGCCTCTAGAAGGCCCGTGAAGGCACTCAAGAAGGTCAGGAGATATGGAGCAACTGTCTATGCCGCCATTCCCTTGGAGATGACAGGGCTGGCTGTGAAGGCTTTAGAACACGCTCCTGATGTACAGGTAGTAGACATAGGAGAACTAGAAGAAGACCCTAGTAGAGCTAAGATCCAACTCAGATCCCTAGAGTTTCCTAGATTCTGGGAAGGGAGTGAGGTAGATATCTTTGGGGATGTCGAAAGAGGACTGGTTGTTCTCCAACATCCTGCCACTGAGGAAGAGTAAAACCCACTTTAGGGGTAGAACATGTTTCTCAGGGTATTATTATCGAAGTCTAGCTGGAATCCCCCTCGGTCTATTCCTTATAAGTGCGTGAAATATAGCAACAATTCGCAATTTTCCATCATTGTGGCATGTTATTTGCTACGTGATGCAATTTCCATGCCAATGGGGCAATGGTATGGACTTTGCTACGTTGCAAATGGGATGCCATAGTGGTGTATTTTCATGCATTGATCTGTACTTTTGTGAAATTGTTCACTACTATATTGTATAGAGAGTTTAGAATCTGTAAGTGCTGCATTTGTAAAGACTTATGATCATTGTTTGATTGGCATGGGTTGTAAGTGCTGATAATACCATAAGTTACAACAATTTTCACTATTTTCTCGAATTATGTCCCAAATCCCTTGACAAGGGGTCGGGATGTGGTATTATGCCAGTGTTGATTGATCGTGTTGGTTGTTTCGCCGCTTATGGCATAGGAGTCCATATAGTACGCTATCGGTGACATTGTGGAGTATTTCGGGACCTATGGTGCAGACTCACCCTCTGTAGACCCAAGGCGGTAGGTCCAACCTCCACCCTATGTGTCGGGTAGAATCCCAACATGCCCTATCTTTAGGGTCCGACCAGTGTGTGCATCTTGGTAGCTTTGCCGGGTGACTATGGAGAATCCCTGCATGTATAGACTACTCTAAAGGTCACCCAGTGCATCTAAGTGCAACCGTCTGCGCTCTATGTGAGCCAGTGTAAGACTGACGGTTATGGGTGATAACGCATGGACACAGAGAGGGTGCGCCCTACACAAGCGTATCTGACTACACTGTCTAAACCAACCCATTGCTGACAGGTATGCTATGCCTTGATGCCTTTAGACTGGTTGAAATTCACTATGGGCCAGTCTGAGGGTTTCACTTCCCAACATCAAGGAGCATGTATTATGTCTATTCAGCACACGGTCCATACTAGAGGTGGATCATCTATGGGTATGGCTCGGACACGCCAGATTCGGTGGTGTGCCGATGTCGATGCTCAAGGTCGTCCGTTGGAGTATAGACTGCGCGATGAGTATAAGTCTCTGACGAATTGGAAGCCAGAGCAATTCAAGAAGAAGAAGAAGCGCAAGAAGACTCCGAATCTCAAGGTAGTTCGTATGTCCATCATTGGCTGAAGTACTCAGGGGTGGACTAGCGTCTGTCCCTGACTTTCACTCTCTCAAGGCTAGTTGTCTAAAGCACTGGTAAGTATGCCAGTGTTGGTTTCTAGTTCCTATCAAGGAGAGTGTACCATGTCAACAGTGATAGCATCAGACGGTTTGGAGACTGTTTCTGTTCAGGTCCAGACTAAATGCCAGTGGTCTGATAAGGTTGCCAAAGATCCCATTACGGGCAAATATAAGCCAGTCGGGCATATCTGTGGCAAGCCCACTAAAGTCAAGGCCAATGGTCTGCGTCATGACTTCTGCGAGGAACACCTCGCTATGCGTCAAAAGATGTATAAAGATCGTGTCGCAACTTGGTCTGCGAGGGCAGAGCAGTCTAGGAAGAGAAAAGCTGACTACCACGATTCTATGCTTGCGGGGATCAAGGAATGTAAGCAGTTTCTAGCTGTAGACCCTACTTGTCCTCCCAAGAAGATCAAAGGTAGGGTTGGCTTGGTCTATACGCCAGAGAAGAGAAGCGACTCATTCTCATGGCATGCCAAGCAAGCACCAACGTCAGTTACTCAGTTGGATGGCAAGGAGAAGACTTCTGCCAACCACAGCCTCAGCATCTCTGCATGGTTGCCACTCAAGGGGAAGGTTGTACTTCTCCTTGATGCACATCCTGTGTTCTTTGGGGATACCAAAGACAAGCAGTTTGCCTGTGCAGCGATTATGCAGAAGCATCTGCCCAATGTCACTATCGCAGATATTGGCTAGGGTTATATTCGTTAGGGGGAATAGCACTAGAGCAGTCTAAGAAACTCTCTAGTGTTTTCATCAGGCTATACCTGTCAGTGTCCAGTTGGATTCTCCAAGAACTTGTCCCACCCTAAAGGGGAGACGGACTATAGGACAGCACTATAGTATGACTATGAGAATGACTGTATAAGAATGGTAAAGAATATTAGGATAACATCCTTATAGGTCATTCTAATCTCTCAGTTAGATGTCTTATAGGTATCTATAGGACAGCATATAGACAAGCAAGGAGACATGCAAAATGGTTCTAGCAATTACATACGACAGTATAGATGATGAAGGTAGGGAAAGTTCTGAGATGACCATAGTAGAGGGTCGATCAGAGCAAGAAGTAGTAAAGCAGTTTTGTGACGATGTATATGAGAGCGGGAAGGGGAGGGTAGGTGTCTCAGTGTTTATCACTAATGTGAAGGAACTGAGTCATCGTATCGCAGATGCATTTGACGATAGAGCATTGATTGAATCTCTCTAGCAGGTAAGGACAAGATATGGAAGCAGAATTCAATGAGGATGAGTTGCGTATGTTGGATGAGGCAGCATCTATCCGAGAGGAGTCCATCCAAAAGGTAGAAGAAACATATAACAGGAGTCCAAACATGACGAAGCAGGAGTATGACCATGAGGTATCCAAGAATATATTGGAGGCATCTAGGTCATTAGGCAAATCTATAGCAGTTGTCTCTAAGAAGATGAAGGATAAAGCTATAGAAAATGGGGACTATATGAGGGCTAAAGCTATTAGCCGTAGCAAGAACAGTGTTGGACACCTCATACGGAAGGCAATGGATGAGAAAACCAGAGCCTAAAGTAAAGACATTTGTAGAGTTGGTAAACCTATCATTCAAGGAGATACATCGTGACTCCGTGGTATTAGAAGAAGCAGACGGTAACTTGATAATTAGTACAGGGCTAAGAGAGAAGGAAGACGGTACTCTAGAAGTCATACCAGATGAAGTTGAATAAGGAGAATCACAGTGATTGGAGAGGATAGTTTAGAAGAATCTTATAACAGAGAGATTCTTCCATGTAACCCTATCCCGTACCTCAATCGAATGATTGAACTGATAAATGAGAATGGTACTCAGTCAATCAAGACCAACAAGAAGGTACGGGGATGTCTTTGGGTAGTCATGGCACAAGCGTATAGTGGTATTGCCACTATAGATATGTCGGAAGAATGGGATACTCTGAATAAGGACAAGTAAATGTCAGAAGAAAAAGCCTCACTAAAAATGGCTGAAGTGGTACGTGATATGACTGACTTAGTGAATTGCATGGGGTCAGAAAGGTATTTGACCCTAGCTTTTTCGGAAGCGATGCATAGGCAGCATCGGACATTGCAGGCAGACCTAGTAACTGTATTGTTGAAGGGATTACTTGAGTGGGCAAGTGATTGTGATACACACAATTTGATGGACGCAAGAAATGAAATCGCTGTAAAGACAGTGATAGAAACTTTGGGATCAGCAGAGAATCTTGTATGTAGGACTTATTGACAAGGAGAGTATCGAATGAGTGAAGCAGAAAGACAGCGAGCTAGAATCAGGGATTTAGGGAAAACACTATCCAATTTATGTGTTGATAATTGGGTTCCTATGGCTACTCCCTTCAAGAACGCATTGGAGAAGTTCATAGAACGAAGGAGAGAATTGAATGGTGGCTTTGTATCAGAGAGTGATATGCCTTGGATCATCCAAGAAGATCCACTGTGCCAAATGCTTATCAAGCATAGCCACGGGAGGATGGTGTGTGCTGCTCAAGATGTCAAGTTTCACTGCGAGTGTATTGAAGCTCATCCTAATGGGATGGGTTTCGTGAGGAGTGTTGAGTTCAAGAGTGACTATGGACCGGGATGGGGTAAGGGTAAAGGAGATCATGATGAGAAGATTGTTAGTTGACTTTCCTAAACTGAATAAAAATTCAAGTGCTGATGAGAATGATAAGCAGATCAAGTTGGGTTATAACGCTGAACCCTGTGAAATAGCCAAGACAGTGGAGTTATCTTCCAAGGATTTCTGGAATGTCAGTAACACACTACTGGATTATAGATCTGAGTTGTGGGAGAGAATAGGAGGGACGAAGGATGGATTCATTCAGGTAGTAGAGGTGAAGTTCAAAAGGTTTCAATGGGGCAGACCCCTGTATATCAACACAGAGGGCCATGAGTATGCTAGGTATGTAGGGAGAGAGAGGGGGGACATAATCATAGATCGTGTTGATGTCAGTAAGTTTGCAAACTCTCTGAATTATGATAAGATAGTTGACATGTTGGAGGTAAAAGGGTATAATGACTATACAACAGTGTAGAATGTGCGGTAACACAGGAATCATAGATGTGCATGGGCATTTACAGTGTAGTAAGTGCGGTGCATTAGTAGAATCTTGTTGTGAGGGATCAGGTGATATCTGCCCTCCCGATAAGGATAAGGAACCACATAATGCCAAAGAATGATAGCTTCACAGATGACTTGCAGTATTCACAGGCTATTGTCACCAAGGTACTCCCTGCAAAAGGACCGCATCGACCTCGACTGAGGGGGTATCTCAATACCCCGAGGACAAACAAGAGAGGGCAGATGAATACTATCACCCTTCGCATAGATGATTACCCCGATGCAGATTGTATTGAGCAAGTCCATGCCCTTGCTGCTTACATGCTAGCCGACTCTCTAGGGTGGTCAGATAGGAATCTTATCCCTATCAAATGTAATCGGTTGGCTAAGAAGAACGATACGGGAGAGGAATTGATCTGGATCAAGCCAGAAGGTGCAGTTCTCAAGGATTTTCTAGAGTACAAAGAGCATTGGTATACCGTTGAAGACCCTATGGCTTATGCTCAGGATGAGGACTGGGTTGTAGACATGACAATGACGGAAAATCCTGATGAAAAGGCGAATGGATTCGGATATAAGAATGATATTTGTGATATGAAAGTGACCTAATACATGAGAGGAAAGAAGATGTCTAAAAGATTGTTTGATTTGTGGCGTGGATTTTGTTATGGTTTAGGGATTGGGGTGTTCGCCCTGCTCTTGGGTTGGCTTACCGGGAAGATTGTAATCTATGGATATTCAATAGCGATTCTCAGTGAAGAAAAAATAATACTCCTTGATACCCTCTATTGAGGGACATGCCTTAGTAGGGGGTTTTCTTCTTTCTCCTCTCGCCTCTGCCGAAGTGTTTCACTTTGGCAGGGGCTTTTTAATTGTGGTAGAATCTACTTGTAGTAGATGTAGGTAGTTTAGAAGGGATGTGACTAACACAAGGAGACCAGATATGTCACATGAGATTACGATCCTAGAGGATGGGACAGCAGAAGCAGCATTTGCAGTGCAACCAGCATGGCATGGATTGGGTGAGACAGTAGACCATGCTATGTCTAGTGAGGAGGCTATGTCCTCTGCTCATTTGGGATGGTTGGTGAAACAGTATCCTGTGTATAAGAAGATGGAAGACGGAAGTTTCCTAGAAGTACGGGGATGGAAAACCAATACCAGATCTGACAATTACTTCGATCTTGGTTTGGTAAAAAATAATTATAAGGTGGTACAAAATGCAGTAGCTTTTCAGGTGATGGACTCACTGCTTATGGACGGGATTCTTAAGTATGAGTCTGCCTTCTCACTCAACGGTGGTAAGGATGTAGTTCTACTTGCTAGGTTGCCAGAGGTAGACAAGGTAGTGGATGGTGATCTATCTCATAGATACTTGTTGATGGTATTGAATCATGCTGGACTTAAGTGTATTCAATTCCTTCCAACTAGTGTACGAGTTGTGTGTGCTAATACCAAGAGGATGGCATTGGAGGGAGGAAAGGGACAGATTATAAAGGTAAGACACACCGGAGACATGGATGCTAAGTTGAGCGATGCAAGAGAAGCATTGCTACAAATAAATGCAGCGTTTACTAATGAGAATAGCAAGGCACAGAAGATGTCCCGTGTGAAGGTTAGCAGGGAAGCAGTGAAAGATTACCTTGATTTCTTATACCCAATGCCTTCGATTACCGATGAAGATTATTCGGATCGACGTAGGAAGAAGGGGTTGGAGACTCGTAGGGATATCCTTTGGAATTACTTGGAAGATGACGCTCAACAATTGGATGGCATTCGTGAAACGGCATGGTCACTGTTCAACTCAGTGACTCAGTATGAGGATCATCGTAATTATCGTGGCGGTGATGCTGCAAGTAAAGCAGAGACACGATTCAAGAGTGTCATCTTGAAGGATGATATCAAGCAGAAAGCGTGGAGTTATTGGGATGGTCTCGTTTCAGCCAACTGATGACGAAAGAGAGAAGATTGTCCAAGCAAAAGCTGAACAGATTTATGAGGAATCTGGGGGGAAGTATGGTACTCCCCCCGGAGTTCCTCTTATGGGATACGATGAAATGTGCAAGCTCAGAGGTATCAACGATGTGAGTTCAGCGACTAGATATTCTAAAGGTAGACAACATGCAATACGAAAAGCAACTCACATTAGAAAGCGAGATGTCTGTCTTAGGACAGATAAGGTATAGAGCAAAGCAGCAGAAAGTAAGAGAGAACGAACAGCATTGGGCTACAGATTCTTCTAGGGAATACACCTCTAGATTGTTGACAACTCTAGGAGATAGGATAGAAACTAGAATAGAATTGATGGAGAAGAGAAGAGGTAGTGTTCCTATAGCATTAGAACACTTGAGATTTCTGGATTCTAAAGTAATCGCTTTGCTAGGAATGAGATCCGTCCTCAATTCAATGATGAGATTGAGGTCAGTAACAAGATCTGCGGTCATGATTGGAGGGGAGATTGAACGTGAGACGAGATATCACAAGTTTCGTTTAGCCTTGCCGGGGCTATTTGAGGTAGTGAAAGAAAGAATCAAGACTTCAAGTTCACCCGGATACAAGCATAAAGTCATAAGCCATGCGATGAATACTTCAGGATGGGAGTATGAAGCATGGACTGAAGAGACACGATTGAGAGTAGGATCTGTAGTCTTAGATATCCTAGTCAATTTGGGGGTAGTAGAACGTAAGTATCCTATCTTGAATACTAGAGGAAAAAGAGGTCCGATACTTACTGCATCTAAAGATTTGAATCTATGGTTGAAAGCTTACGATGACTTCTATGAACTGCTGTCTCCTTTATTCTTGCCTTGTGTTATACCCCCTAAAGATTGGGTGACCCCAGAGAATGGAGGATACCACAGTGAAGAGTTGGAAGTCCTTACATTAGTCAAGAGTACTACTAGTAAATATATAGATAAGCTAAAGAATCAAGACATGCCTACTGTTTATGAAGGTATAAACCATCTGCAATCAGTTGGTTGGTCTGTCTATGTTCCTATCTTGAAGGTAGTAGAAGATCATTGGAACATGGGAAGGGAGGTAGGGACACTTCCTTCTATGGAAGACAAACCGTTACCTCCCAAACCTTTAGACATTGATACCGATAGAGACTCTAGAATAAAATGGAAAAGAAAGGCGGCAACTATATGGGAGCATAATATAAAGTCACGGAGTAAGAGAATAGCAGCGATGCAGATCATAACGACAGCCAAGAGATACGGAGAAGACTCTTTTTACTACCCCCATCAGTTAGATTTTAGAGGCAGAGTCTATACAGTTCCACATCCTTTGACTGTTCAGGGCAGTGATTTATGTAGAGGTCTCTTACAGTTCTCTACTGGCATGCCCATTAAAAATTCAGAAGGGATGAGATGGCTTGCTATTCATGGAGCTAATGCCTTTGGATATGATAAGGTTCCATTTGATGAACGAGTAGAATGGGCAATAAATAATACTAAGTATATAGAGGCTTGTGCCAGTGATCCTTACGAACATAAGTGGTGGTTAGAAGCAGATGAGCCTTGGCAATTCTTGAGATGGGCGCATGATTGGGTGGGGTTGATGGAAGAAGGATTGGATTTTGAAAGCCATCTTCCTGTCAGTGTTGACCAAACCTGTTCAGGTCTACAACATTACGCCGCTCTTTTGAAAGATTCTATTTCCGGTAAGTCTACTAACCTAGTTCCTTCTGAAGTACCACAAGATATCTACTCAGATGTTGCGGACGCAGTTACCAAATCGCTGCACAATAAAGCAAGTGAGAAGTATGCTTCACTATGGTTGAGGTTCAAAGTAGATCGACATGTGGTGAAGAGGATTGTAATGACTACTCCCTATGGTTCTAAGAAGTATAGTCATAGGACTTTCATTATTGAAGCTATCAATGCAAAGGGCAGTCATCCATTTGGAGATGAGGTTCCCGAAGCAGCACAGTGGTTAGCAAATGTTGTATGGGATGTGATAGGTGAAGTGGTTGTTGCAGCTAGGATAGGTATGGATTGGTTCAGAGAGGTAGCCAGAATTATAGTCAAAGAACAAAAGGTCATGAGGTGGGAGACACCTATAGGATTCTTAGTAGAACAAACGTATGAAGCAATGAAGAGTAGACAAGTCAGATTGTCTTTGGGTGATGGTAGTTCTTGTAAAGCTACCCTTAAGGTCCCTGCTGGAGACCATAGTCCTGATGTTATCAGGCAAATAAATGGCATTGCTCCCAACATAATCCATTCATTAGATGCAACGGTACTGTTGATGGCGGTATCTATAGCAAAGGAGCAAGGAATAAATAGTATAGGGGTAGTCCATGATTCATTCAGTTCTCATGCTTCCAATGTATCTAAACTTAACTACGCTATAAGGAAAGCTTTTGTGAATTTATATTCTTCTCCTGTCCTAGAAGATTTATATAATCAATTCCAAGCAATGACAGACAAACAACTTCCTCCCATTCCTAAGATGGGGTCTTTGAAAATCGAACAGGTTACTGATTCCACTTACTTTGCAGGTTGAATTATGTTAGACATGTTTAGAACTAGAAAAGTCGGAGTGACTGCCAGTAGAAAAGCGGTATCAGAAATTCTGAGCATGGCAGTGGCCCGTGGTAGAGTGAAAAGCAAGATCATTCCAGCTAACGATGTGGTAATATTGAAGTCTATGTATACTCCCGGACAACCATTGATATACCGAGTGGCTTACCCCCTAACAAAGGAGAACACATGGGAAATTGCTGACATTTCGGCTAAAGAATTGACGCCTTTTTGTAGTAGACTACCTAAAGACATAGGAGATTTTTGAAGGTATGAGTCGGAGTATTTTGACGGTGTGTTACAATGTTTCTTTGATCGGTTAACTTTAAGGAGATCACAAATGGAAATTTATGACGATGGAAAGAAGCCTTTCATCACCCCCCTTGGTGTTGCTAAGTTCCCTGCTTTGGTACAACCAGATACTCAGTTCGATAAGCCGCATGGTGTGTACAAGGTAGATCTTATTCTTACACCTGCTGAATCAATTGTAGTTGAGGCTAAAGCTAAGGAAGCAGCAGAGAAGTATAGGCAGGAAGACTTGAAGAACAATCCATCACGCAAATCGTGGGGTATTCACCTTCCTATTCTTCCAGATCTAAACAAAGAGAAGGAAGAAACCGGAATGGTTATCGCTCGCTTCAAGCAGAAAGCTAAGATAGCTACTAGAGATGGTCGATTGATTGATAAGTCTATCATGATTCATGATGCCCAAGGGAATCGTGTCACAGGTGTAGATCCTAAAGGTGGAAGTAAGATTCATGTTGCGTACTACATGCTTCCTTATGCTGCCCCCACGACCAGAACTTATGGCATCACATTTAGACTCGTTGCTGTTCAAATCATTGAACTAGTTGAATCTTCTCAAAGGGAAGTAGGCTTCACCCCCAAGGAAGGATACGTTCAACCTAAGCAGGAAGCAATAGATCATGAGTCAGAAATACAAGGCCAAGAAAGCTCATCGGAAAAGGTTGTATTCATGGAAAGCGAAGAAGAGGATACCACGCCACCGCCGTTCTAAATCAAGTAATAATCCAGATAGGTTTTACCGTTCCAGATTGGAACGAGATATTGCTGACGATTTAACTGGCAAGGATATTAACTTCGGGTATGAGCCATGCCGAATTAAGTATGTCTCTGCCCGGAGTTACGTCCCTGATTTTATCCTGCCTAATGGGATATTGGTTGAAGCAAAGGGATGGTTTCAATCATCTGATAGATCAAAGCACTTGAGAATAAAAGAGCAGCATCCCGATTTAGATATAAGATTTGTGTTCCTCAATGCCAAACAGAAATTGAGTCGGCAAAGTAAAACATCCTATGGTGATTGGTGTGATAGATATGGATTTAAGTGGAATGAAAAAGTGATACCAAAGGAATGGATTTATGAGTCAGCTAAGAAAGGCACACAACAACAGTTCGTTTTTGCGACATGAACCCTGCCCTGTGTGTGGGAGTAGGGACAATCTAGCTAGGTATGAAGATGGACATGCATTTTGTTTTGGATGCAGTCACTATGAACATGGCAATGAAAAGAAAGGAGATACACCCATAGAATCTACACCTGATTCAGTCGCAGTCTCGCCTAATCATCCGTCAATGATTAGGGTTAACTATACCCCTATACCTAAGAGAAAGTTGACAGAAGAAACTTGTTCTAGATGGAGGTACGGGGTAGGGAAGTTCAATGGAAATCAATATCATGTAGCACAGTACACTAATGAAGCAGGTAAAGTTATCGCTCAGAAGTTACGATCTGAAGACAAGAAATTTATATGGTTAGGTGACTCTAAGTCAGTAGGTCTATATGGTCAGAACATGTGGAAACCGGGGGGTCCAAAGGTAGTCGTAGTGGAGGGAGAGATTGATGCTCTCTCTGTTTCCCAGATTCAATCGCATAAATGGCCCGTTGTTTCTCTCCCTCATGGTATAGCCAATGCTGAGAAAGCTATATCCAACTCTATTGAATGGTTGAGTTCATTCAAAGAGGTAGTGTTCATGTTTGATCAGGACACTAAGGGTCAAGAGGGGGCAGCAAAAGCAGCACAACTACTGCCTCCCGGTAAGGCATTCATTGCTACGTTACCTATGAAGGATGCCAATGAAATGCTCATGGAAGATAGAGGAGCAGATGTTGTAGCTTCTATCTTTAAGACTAGAGCTTGGAGACCCGATGGTATCATAGATGGTAGAGACCTCTGGCCTTTAGTTTCCTCACCCAGTGAGCATGAATCTATCCCGTACCCATGGGATAAGCTACAAAAAATGACTCTAGGTTGTAGGACGCATGAGATTGTTACGCTCACTGCTGCAACAGGTACAGGTAAGTCTACTATATGTAGAGAACTCGCTCATCATTGGGCGAAGAACAATGAAGTGATTGGGTACATAGCATTAGAAGAGAGTCTACGCAGAACTGCGTTGGGTATTCTAGCTACAGAACTAAGCAAGCCTGTCCATCTAGATGAAGGCGAACGAACTGAAGAAGATTTAAAAGAACTAAAGGAAGCGTATGATAGAACATTGGGGTCTGGTAACTGGTATCTGTATGATCATCATGGAAGTCTTGATCCTGCGAATCTCACCTCTAAAGTTAGATATCTAGTGAGGGGGTTGAATTGCAATACGGTGATCATAGATCATCTCAGCATTCTAATCTCAGGACAGGCAGAGGGGGATGAAAGAAGGATGATTGATAATACCATGACTGAGCTAAGAGGTCTGGTTCAAGAGGTAGGATGCAGGCTTATCTTGGTTAGCCACTTACGAAGGACAGATCGTAGTGCAGAAGAGGGCTTGAGCAAGCCTGCTCTGAATCTGCTCAGGGGATCTCATGCCATTGGTCAAATAAGCGATGTTGTAATTTCCAGTGAACGCAATCAGCAGAGTGAAGACCCCGAAGAAAAAGATGTATCTACCATGAGAGTACTAAAGAATAGACACACTGGAGAGACAGGTGTTTGTGGTACGCTTCGATGGGACAAAGAAACTTCAAGGTTAATTGAGGTGGAAAGCAAAGAGGATAGCGTCTTTCAAGATCAGACAGTTACTACAGGAGACTTCTAAATGACACGCAAAAGGAAATACATATTCGATATAGAAACCGATGGGTTGTTAGAAGATGCAACAACCATACACTCTTTGGTATTGAAAGATGCCGTTGACGGTAAAGTATACTCGTATGCTTCTGATGAAAACTATGAAGATATTGCTGTAGGTTTGGAAAGGTTGTTCAAAGCAGAGTTGATAATAGGATTCAACTCAATTCGATTTGATATCCCAGTCATAGCCAAACTGTATCCGGGATTCAGTGATCTTTTAGATGGCAATGGTGTAGGACATTTAGATTTATTGGTGTGTAGTAGGCTTATATGGACAGACATGTATCAAAGAGATGTGAAGTTCAAGGACATTCCAACTAATTTGTTGGGAAGGCACAGCCTCCGATCATGGGGGTACAGGTTAGGAGTGATAAAGGGAGAGGTAGAAGATGAGGACTTCAGTAAGTGGACAAAGGACATGCAAGCTTACTGTGAAAGAGATGTAGAGATCACCTGCAAGATTTGGGATTTGATCCGTACAAAAAATTATTCGCCTCAAGCCATGGCTTTAGAACAGATGTTTGCATGGCTTATCAATGAACAAGAGAACAATGGATTTGGATTCGATACGGAGAAAGCAGGGGAACTTTACTCTAAACTGATTCGTGAGAAAGAGACTCTTCGTTCGACTCTTGTAAAAGAGATGCCACCTAAAGAAGAGAAGATGAAATCGTGTGATCACTGGGTAGACAAGACTACTGATATTAGATACAAGACAATCAAGGAGGCGAAAGCGAAAGGTGTAAAAAGATCCGATCTAGAAGCGGGTCCAAATAAAATTAAGTACACTCCATTCAATCCTACAAGTAGGCAACAAGTATCGGAACTGTTGATCAAGAGGTATGGATGGAAACCAACGGAGTTCACTGATGATGGACATGCAAAAGTTGACGAAAAAGTTCTCTCTTCGCTATCGTACCCTCCAGCAAAAGATATATCAAAGCTATTCCTCATTGAGAAAAGAATTGGACAGTTGGCAGAAGGAGAACAAGCTTGGTTACGTTTGGTCAAGAATGGTCGCATCCATGGAGGATGTAACACTAATGGTGCGATCAGTGGTAGGGTCACTCATGTCAGGCCGAATCTGGCGACCGTGCCTAGAGTTGGGAATCCTTACGGCAAAGAGTGTCGTTCTCTTTTCGTGCCTCGGAGTGGCACTGTTCTTTGCGGGTTCGATGCTAGTGGTCTTGAACTCAGGTGCGCTGCTCATTACCTTGCTTCCTACGATGAAGGGAAGTATATCGAAACGGTGACTAGTGGAGATCCTCACACTGCCAATCAGGAGGCAGCAGGTCTAAGCACTAGGGATCAGGCTAAGACTTTTATCTATGCTCTGATCTATGGGGCAGGTAATCAGAAGCTAGGGTCAATAGCCAAACCTGATGAGTCAGAAGAAGAACAGATAAAGACAGGTAAGAAACTCAAGAAACAATTCTTTGGAAACATGCCTGCCTTTGAATTGCTTATCAATGCAATACGAAAGAGGTTCCTTGAAGTGGGCTACTTGAAAGGATTGGATGGAAGAGAACTGATGATCAGGTCAGAACATAGTAGTGTGAATCTACTATTCCAATCTGCTGGTGCAGTGATAATGAAGCAGACTCTCCTTAACTTCTGGGATATTTGCCGAGGATTAGACCTCCATCACCAGCAAGATTACTGGTTAGTAGTGAATGTTCATGATGAATTCCAATGGGAGTGTATCAAAAGCAAAGATGAGATGGTTGCAAAAGGCATGGGAGAATCAGCTAGAGCGGCTATACGCAAAGCAGAAAAAGATTTAGGTGTACGGTGTCCTCTAGATGGAGAGTATAAGATTGGAAACAGTTGGGCTGAAACCCACTAACACAAGGAGTATTGATTTGAAGACAACGATCATTGTTGATTCAGATACCATAGCAGTTCAGATAGGAGCAGCAGTTCAAGTACCTATCAAATGGTCAGATGGTGTCTACTCTCTATACGCAGATGGTAACGAAGCATGGGAGCAAACGAAGACTAACATCTCTGAGTTGCAGGCTTCAATCGCTTCTCTACTAGGAGTAAAGATAGAGGATACTAACCTCATCCTAGCCTTTTCAGATCCTAGAAGGATGTACTTTCGACATAAGTTACTGCCTACATACAAAGCGAATAGACAGAAGCGTGACGGACCTATGCTTGTAGCATTCTTGAAGAAGAAGATGGCCGAGAAGTACAAGACTTATTGTATCAAAGACTTGGAAGCAGACGACATCTTAGGGATACTGGCAACGGATGAGTACTTTATTCAGAATGATTGTGTGATGGTGTCAGTAGACAAGGACTTAAGAACAGTTCCCGGTAAGCACTACAATCCCAACAAACCAGAAGAAGGTATCATCCATATCAATGAGTTTTTAGCTGATGCGTACCACCTTACGCAGACTTTAGTAGGTGATACTACCGATGGATACAAAGGGTGTCCGGGTATTGGACCAGTCAGTGCCAGCAAGATTGACCTACAAGGGGATCGGGCATGGTCCAATGTAGTTGCAGCGTTCAAGAAGGCAGGGCAAACTGAGGAAGAAGCGTTGGTCCAAGCAAGAGTAGCTAAGATTCTACAAGCAGATAACTACAACTTTGAAACCAAGGAGATTACACTATGGAATCCAAAATGAATAGGGACTGGTTACTAACACTGCACACTAAGCTGACGGAAGAAGCTAAGTATCTAATGGAGTTGAAAAACCATGATTACTCAGGGGGGGAGAACAGAGAGAAACCCTTTCTCAATTTCTCTAGGGTAGAGAGCATGGGCATCACCAGTACAGAGAAGGGATTCTTGGTACGTCTCACAGACAAGATGTCTAGACTGAGTACCTTCTGCCAAGAAGGGGACTTTAAAGTTGACGACGAGAACTTGAGAGATACAGTGATAGATATAGTTAACTATTCCATATTGTTGTATGCTTATGTTGAGAGTAAGAAAGAACATGTCCCCTCTTTAAGTAGGTAAAACCTCATGTCTCCAGAAGATTTTCCTCCAGTAAGTCAGGCTTTGATAGATTGTTTAGCTCAGAGGTTTGACTTAGGTCCACCAAAATCTAACGAAGAACTTAAGAGGTTCTATACACGGGCTGGATGGGCTGAAGTTATACACTTCCTTCAGTTGATTCATGAGAAACAAAAAACAGGACTTAGTAATCAGGAGTCAAACAATGTGCTTCTCTCGTCCGAAGATACCAGATCCACCTCCTCCAGTGGACGTTCCCCCCGTAGACGAACCCGGAGAAGTTGAAATAGGTGCAGAGGCACAGGCTTCTAGGGGGCAGAAGCGAAAGTACAGGGGACGGAGAGCGTTGACAGTGGGGTTGATAACTGGCAATAAAGAAATGACGCTGTCGGGTTCAAAAGATCTGTTTGGTAGCAGAAGGTCTTATTCTTAATAAGTGAGGTCATGCAATGGTAATGTCATATAACTCTAGCGATGACAGTACTTTACATGAACGCTATGAAGCCTTGTCCGCTGTCAGGGGTTCTTACTTAGACAGGGCAAAAGACATTGCGGCATTGACTATTCCCTATCTTTATCCTGCTGGTGATCACACTTCCTCTCAAGCTATGCCAGACCCTTACCAAAGTATAGGTAGTAGGGGTGTCAATAACTTAGCAAGTAAGTTCTTGCTCGTTACGTTGCCTAGCCAGCGAGGATTCTTTCAGTACAGGATGTCACCAGCAACTGAACATGAACTGAAAATGGGTGGTCCAGAAGAGAAGAGCAGGGTAGAACGTTTGCTTATGCTCCATGAACGGTATGTATTGAGACAGGCAGATGATGCTCAACTACGACCTGTTATGTTCATGTGCTTTAAACACCTCCTAGTATCTGGGAATGTATTGCTTCATGTCCCAGATGACGGACCTGCTAGGTACTTCCCACTGTCCAATTATGTGTGTCGAAGAGATCCTTATACGGGACAACCGCTAGAGATCATCTTAAAAGAACGGGTAATTATTTCTACTCTTCCGCAAGATGTTCAGAGTTTACTCCATGCTTCTGATTCAAATGATTCCGCATCCAATAGGATTGACGATAAAGAGGATGAGGCAAATCTCTATACATATATCTGCCTTAAAACCTTGAAAAGAAAGAAGAAGGGCAAGGTCCAAAAGAGATGGTACTCATGGCAAGAGATTGACGGGATCGTACTTCCTGATAGTGAAGGGGATTACCCTGAAGACGATCCTAGATGGTTCCCTCTAAGAATGATCAGGATCAGTGGAGAGGATTATGGAAGGGGGTATGTTGAAGAATATGCAGGAGACTTGTCTGTATGTGAGGATCTTAGCGAAGCTTTAGTTGAAGGCAGTCTCATAGCAGCACAGACTAAGTTTGGTGTACGTCCTAATGCCATGACTAGTCCTAAAGAGTTGGAGCAAGTAAGGAATGGAGGATTCTTTGACGGAGAAGAAGGAGATCTGTGGACGCTGAACACTAATAAACATGTAGATTTTAGGGTAGCGTTAGAAACTCAACGAGATCTAAGGGCATCATTAGGCTATGCATTCCTTCTCAATACTTCTGTTCAACGGCAGGCAGAACGAGTAACTGCGGAAGAGATACGTACTGTAATGCAAGAGTTGCAAGATGCATTAGGAGGTGCGTATAGTAATCTGGAAGCAGAGGTACAAAGACCTCTTGCTCATAGACTGACTAATAGGGCAGCGAGCAAAGGAATACTGGAACCTCTTCCACCTTCCATTGACCTTTTAATTGTGACTGGGTTTGAAGCTATAGACAGGGGGCATGAGATGACTGCTCTGTCCAATGCTATTGCTATCTCTACTCAGTTGCTAGGTGCAGAAGCAGTGGCTAAAGTCATTGACAGCAAGAAAGCACTGAATGAAATCTTCACCGCTCATGGTGTTGATAAGATGGACATCTTCTACTCTGAAGAAGAGATCCAAGCACAAGAAGAGCAGCAACAAATGGCTGAAATGACTGCTAGATTGGGACCGAACGCTGTGAATCAGGTAGGTGCAATGGCTCAACAAGGTATGGAACAACCCGTAGAAGCAACGCAACCTGAAGGTTAAAACAGGAGATCAACTATGGCTGAATCAGCAGAAATCATGAATGACAATGATCATGTAGGTGGTGGTTCTGATGCCCTGAGAGGTACAGAAAACTCTACGACAGAGAAACCAGAGGGAGTTCCTGATAAGTTCTGGAATGCAGAAAAGGGAGAGGTAGATACTACATCTCTTCTTTCTAGTTACTCAGAACTTGAGAAGAAGTTGGGAGGGACTCCTCAAGAAAGTACCCCTCAAGAAACTCCTCCTACTGATCAAGCTTCATTTGATCTAGGTAAATATGAAGATGAGTACTCATCTAATGATGGTAACTTAAAAGAAGAGAGTTATGCAGAGCTTCAATCTAAGTTTGGATTGAACAAGAATGAAGTAGATAAGTACATCCAGTTCAGGAAAGATGACGCTGATGCCTTCAACAATGAGATCTTTCAAATGGCAGGTGGAGAGGAGTCTTATCGAAGTCTCATGACATGGGCAGGGTCCAATCTATCTGCTGAAGAAGTACAACAGACTAACACTTTGCTGGAAACTGGCGGTAAGGATGAGGTGAGGGTTGGTGTTATGAAGTTGGTAAATAAATACAGGGAGTCAGTGGGTTCCGAACCTGCAAGATCCTTTAGTGGAAATACAAGCAACACTGATACAGGAGCAAAACCCTTTGCTAGTCTGCAAGAAGCAGTCGAGGCTAGGAAAGACAAGAGGTTTAATCTAGATCCTGCTTATAGGCAACGGTGGGAAGAACGAGTGGGTTCGTCCCCCTTCATCCAGAGTTCTTAATAGGAGACTATTTATGAGTTGGTTTCTACAGAATTGGACTGAGATTTGTGCTGGACTTCTCGCTGCTTATGGACTGATTGCCATTGTAGTCAAGATCACTCCAACCAAAAAAGATGATAAGGTGTTGGAGGCTTTGCAACCGGCAATCGACAAGTTGGAAGCAGTAACCAAGAAGGTTGAAGTGGCATCTAACAATATCTCTAACGATGAGGCAGCAGGATAGTGACTGGACTAATACGTTTGATCTCTCTCCTCCTTGGTGTAACTCAAGGGATCTTGTCTCACTTACGAGATAGAACCTTGGTTCGTAAAGGTCAACTGGAGCGAGACCATGCATCACTCAAAGAGTCCATTAGAAGAGCGACCATTCATCGTGAAGCCTCTAAGCGTCCTCTTCCTGATAGTGATAGTGACATTCTTGATAGGATGTAGATGTCCTTCCTATGTCTATGATGATCTCTTTTGGCTTGAGCCTGTGGAATTTAGTCAAGAAACTAAAGACTGGCTTATGGAGAGAAGTCCTTGGCCTGATTATGTACGTGAAGATATTAATAAAGTAGCTACATTGAATGACTCAATACGTACTATAAGAAATCTAAACCAATAGATCTACTAGGTTTATTCTTAGTAGATCCTTTCCTATTGTGGTGGTGGCTTTGCTGACCGATAGAGTCTGATGCGTCAGGTAACTCTACTGGTTGGAGACCTCAATTACAGTAGATGTTTCCAAGTCACTCCATTATGAAAAAGCGTTTTAGAAAGGAATGCTGTCATGGCATTTAATCGTCTAGGTGTAAGGAACAGTACTTCGGAACCCTCAACACGGGCCGGTGAACAAGCACTGTTTCGTACTATTTATCTCACGGAAGTCGTAAAGGCTTTCCAAGAGAATAACATTATGTCGGGTCTTACTCAGGCTCGCAGTATCTCCAATGGTAAGTCAGCTACGTTCCCTACGTTCTGGAAAACCAATGCTCATTACCACGCTCCCGGTGATGCTGATCTTGATGGAACCAATCAGGTCCGTCACGATGAGATTGTGATCACTTGTGATCGTGTCTTGATGAGTGATATCAAGGTGGCTGAGATCGAAGAGTTGATCAACCACTTTGATGTTCGTGGTATGTATGCAGAGCAGATGGGTAATGCTCTTGCTCAGGCTTATGACAAGCAGTTGATGGCAATGGCTTATCAAGCCACTC
>VTLG01001018.1_pt1 | contig 21299 bp, 41 predicted proteins | sample 4694571 | NCBI WGS metagenome assembly VTLG01 (sample SAMN12604809, study PRJNA352737) | marine metagenome | biome: ENVO:00000447; feature: ENVO:00000209|ENVO:00000569|ENVO:01000036; material: ENVO:00002151; isolation source: viral sequences binned using virsorter ... | reverse complement strand
TTTAAGAATCTGTTTCTTAATATTTCTTTCAGTTGCAAGTGTACCTTTTAATTTATCTCCTATACTTAAAGTTTTTCTTTTAGGAAACTTTTTAATTTCTTGTGAAGCAGGAACTGCAAGTTCTGTTACTTTAGCTTTACCTTGAGGAGTCTTAACTGTTTTAGTTCCTCGTAAAACATTTTCTCTAAACTCTTTTGCTATTTGAGAAGCAGTAAGTCTTGGAGGTATATCACCTCTTATAACATCTAACTCTTCTGTTTTATTTTTAAAGAAACCTTTAGGAAGAACTTTTAATTGAGCCATTCTTCTCATTCTTCTAGCTTCTTTACTCATCTTTGGAAGAGGTGCGGCATCTGTTCTTTCCATAAGATTAGGATTACCATACCTGCGAGTAACAGGACTTACTCTTCCTTCTTTTATAATCTGAGCAGGAGACTTTCCTTTACCTTTAGGACTAATAGATTGAACTCTATCAGACAATCTAACTGTTGCTCCCTTCTCACCCATACCTTCAGTATCTTTTCTCTGACCTTTTAACTTTTTTGAAGCATCAGATATTAAGGCTTTTCTTTCCATTTTTTGTTTATCAGTAAGACCTGTTAAATCTTTTTTCTTTGCCTTACCTCTTGTAACCATGTAAAAAGCTTTTTTAGGTGTATCTTGATGACCCTTACCATCAGGAGACCTTTTTAAAACATTATTAATGCTTATTCTATTCTGACCTTTAGCTTTAGCTTCTTTAAACTTTTTAGCATATATAGCTCTAAACTCAGAACTACCTTCTTTAATACCTTTTGGTTTAGGAGCTTTAACTTTTTTTTCAGTTTTTGATAAGGCTTTAATACCTGCCTTAACACCTTTTACTAATTTGGCTACCATAATATTCTCCTAGTAAAGTCTGTTAGGTGTTGCAGGTCCTACTTTCATGCCACCTATTTTACCACCACCACTAAATTTTTTAGTTTTACCACCTTTAGGTATAACTTCAAATCCAAATGTTACACCACTAGTTTTCTTTTTAGGTCTTGGCTTTGGCATTGCAGTAAGTTTAGATACAGGTTTCTTTTTAGGTTTAGGCATAGGGTCTGATTGTAATTGAGACTTTTTACCTCTTAAACCTTCAATAGCAAGACCTACACCTGCAGTAGTTGTTGCACCCTTACCAAAAGACTTTGCTTTTTCTCGTCTTGTAGTTCTTTGTTGTTTTTGAGCTTTCTTTATTTTTGTTTGATTAGCACTTGGCTTACCAAATATTGAAATTGTATTACCCTTAGAATCTTTTTTATTTATTTTTTTCTTTACTGTATCAACTACTTTTTTACCAGCTTTTAATATACCTCCAAAAGATTTTTTAGTCATCTTTCCTTTTATAGGCATACCAACAACTTTACCTGTCATTCCTTTAGGTGGTAGCATATCTAAAACTTCAGAAGGTGATAATCCTTTATAAAGTTTTGGATTTTTTCTTATTGCTGCTTCAACTCTTGCGGCATCATTTTTATTCATTGATTTAGAAGGCATAGATTTTCTCATCAATTCCATTGCCATTTTTGCTGCTTTAGTCATTGCCATTGTTATAAACTCCCTTGTAAAATAGCATTATCTCCCCCTGCAGGATTTGCAGGTGACTCCATATCGTCTCTTCTAGTTCTTCTTGCTTGGTTGCGAAGAGCAAGAACATCTTCTTTATATCTTGATTCATATACAGATATTGCTTCATAATTTTTCATAAATAGTAATGCTTCTACCATAGATGCATTATACAAAGCATTATAACAAAAATCTGAAAAATAATTTGTATCAGATGCAGAACTTAAAGTTACAGGTCTTGATATATGAGCAACTATTCCATCTACAGTTGATACAGGAGTTGGTGCAATAAGTATAGTTGTATTATTTCTTCTTGCATAATACTCAGGAGTTCCTGTACTTGCACTAACAGACCAATAATCATTTATAAACTCATCAGTTCTTTGAACTAAATTTATTTTTGTTCCTGCATTATTTATATTTACATTTTTTATTATACGAGTTCCTGAAGGAAGTGTAACAACATTTTTACCACTAGAAACTGCTACAGATGTATGAGTAACTAAACCATAATCATCCAAATCTGTAGTTAATCTTAGCTCGGCTCTATTAACAAACTTAGGTATAGCACTAGTAAAGTCAGAGTTATCATTCTCTGTGCTTTCAATTATATCATTTACTAAGTAAGTATAATTAGCCATAAAAAACTGTCACAGTACTTGCTGATGTAGGAGCAGAAACCTTAACAGGTCCTATCATTCTTACACCATTATCAGGTATATAAACATCTCCTGCATCTACATTAGTAGTTCCAACAAACTTTATATTACTTCCTGAAGTACTTCCATTTTCATCTGTTTGACTTCCTGTAATAAGAAATGTTCCAACACCACTATAGTAAATACTTCTTACTCTTGTATCAGCAACTGTTACACTTGAAAGAGTATCTAATACTGCTCCACTACCTGTAACTGCTCCTGTTCTTATATTCGTTCCCATATAATTCTCCTTAATATATTTATTATACAAAAAAATAGGGAAGGATGCAAAGACTATCCCTCCCTTTTTTTCTAAATCAATAACCTACAGTTATCTATTAGGATGAACCTGAAGCTCCATAGTAACTTCTCCAGTCAGAAAATCCAAAGCTATATCTTTCTCTAGCTTTAAATCTTACATTACCTGTATCAAAGTCTGGCTCCATTTTAGTCTGCAGTGGTGAACGTACAAACATTTTAGCTCCATTAGGACAATCAGTCTTTAAGAACCATGCATTAGTATCAGTAAATCTTCTATTTACGAAAAATCCACCCGGAACCATGCCCTGATTTCTGATTGAGTTAATGTCGTTAACATTTGTTGCACCATTTGCAGCAGTAGTTGGATTAACCCCAATAGTTGTTGACATTGTACTATTTAGAATTTGGTCTGCAGTAAATGCCAAGTCTGAAGGTATATGCAATGATTGAGTCTGAAGACCTATCAATATACCTCTATCATCTTTTGCTTTTGAAATAGTAATCAATGCAGATTCTAAAGAAGCTTCTGACAAGTCAGTTGCACCTAAAGTATTTGATTGGTTACCATCACCTATTGTAGGATGAGATGCAGAAAATAACTGCTGACCATCACCACCTGCAAAAGCTGAATTAAAACCATTATTAAACACATCTGCAGCTTTAACCTGCTTAGTATTAGCCATTGCTCTTGCTAATCCTTTTGCTCTTAATTTTGCAAATGTATCATAAAGGTTGTCTTCCATTGCTTCTTCAGTAATTGCAAAAGCCAGTGCAACTGTCTCATGCGTATATCTTGAAGTGAAAGACTCTTGAGCATCATCAAAGGAAACTGCGGCACCTTCTGCTTTAGTTGGTGCAGTACCGAAACCTGTAAATAATACTTCTTCTTCAAATGCCCTATCTGAGTTTTCTGTCTCAAACAAAGGCTTATGCTCATCAGCAACTTCTCCATACTCCATGCCAAAAACTGCATTAAGTCCGGGAAGAAGTTCTTTTGAGATACTAGCTCTATTTATCGCCATAGTTTATTCCTCCCTTAACCTAATAAATATGCAGTTATTGTTGCAGGAGCAGTTACGACTGGAGTAAAAAAGTTATCAGTATGCTGAACTAATCTTACATTCAATTTTAAGAATGCTCTTTCAGTAGCAACATCTACTTGGTTACCCGGCTCGTCTACAGGATTCAATGCACGACACATTGCAATAGCTGAACCTGTTCTAGTTGAAGCATCTAAAGCTTGTCCAGATTTACCTGTAAATGTAGAACCTGCTGTTCCTAAAGCAACGGCAAAGTTTTGAGAACCATATAAGTCTCCTGCAGTAACAGACGCATCTGCCTGTACTTCATAGACCTGATTTGGGTCATCAGATACTATCCCAAATGCATCAGTAGTTGATGTACCTGAAGGATAGAAAGATTTAAATTTCTGTTCGCCATTCTCAACATATCTGCAACCCATGAATACACCCTGCACTACTTCTGTAACAGTTGTAACAACTTGCAAATTACCTGCATTTATTCTTACTAAATCTCCTGTAAAAATATTTGCAGCATAACCTGAAGCTATAGGATATTCATTAGTTCCAATCGCATTAGGGTTATTACCTCGTTTACGAGATGGTGAGAAGCCAAACGGAGCTGCGCTTGTAGTCATTCGTTTTTCTCCCTTAAATTAAAATTAACTACTTACTAAGATTACTACACTAAATTAATCTTGAAATCTTGGTGTCTTACCCTTAGTAACTTGACTTTTACTATTATTTCTAATAGGCATACGAGAATTATTACCACTCATTAATTGTTGATTAACTGCATCAACCATATTTGAGCTTTGCTCCTCATAATATTTTTGTCGATTTTCTGCTTTTGCTAATGGCATTTTTGCTAATGCTAAGTCTCCACGACAGACTGCACCAGTATACCGACCTTCATCTCTCACGAAAGATGTATGTTGAATTTCAGGAACTTCATTAATAGCTACAAATTGCCAACCCTCTTGTACTCGTTTGCCAACATTTGTATAATCGTCTTGTCCACGAAGATTTATACGTATCCAACGAAGAGCCATGCCCTCGTTTTTAAAACGATTAGTAACAGACTCAGGAATCTCAAGCATATTAGGTTCTCTAAATTCCATATCCTGTTCTCTATTATTGAGTTCACGACTTTCAATATTACGTGATTTTGCCATTGTACTTGTTCGTGTCATTTTAATTTCCCCACACTATCTATTGTAAACTGTAGTATAATCGCCTTCAGATTTTTCAACCTTTAGCTTTTCTGCAGCATATTGTTCAAGAGGTATTCCCCATTTTTCAGCAAGTCTCATATCTTCTTTTGATAATTTAACTTTCTTACCTTTTGAAGATGAAGGAGTGCGTGATGCTCCTCCAACCACTTGAGCAGGAGATGTCGTTTCCTGCTGACGAGTGTCAACTCCAAACCTATCAGGATATTGTTGACGAAGTCTATTATCTATTTCATTATAGAAATCTTCTTCAGAAGGGTCATAACCCTCACTTTTTAATGTTTGGTCTAGTTCCAAAGCTAATGTAGTCATTACTTGGTCTTTACCAAACCAAGAGTTTTTACCTGCCCACTCTAATGCAAGTTTATCATACTTAACATTTTGTTGTGGTTGCTGTTGTGCAGGTACAACCTTTTGATTTTCTTCAGTAATAACAGGTCTTTGTGACTCATATTGTTGCTTTGCAATCTTTAAAGCATTAGCATCATTCTGAGCATTGTTTAAACTTTCCTGTGCATTAACAATCAAGCCTGAGTCTCCTGACTCTAATGCCTGTTTGTAAACATCTTTTGCCATTTCAATACGACTTTTAATTTGCTCTTCAGTCGTTTCAAAATTCTTAGTAAAAGAAGTTTCTGCATTTTTTTGTTGAGCTTTTAATTTTTCTTCAAGCTCTGCCTGTTTTGCAATAAGTTGGTCAATTTGTTCTTCTCGTTCTTTTTTCTGACGAACTAATTGTCTTATTCTTTTTTCTGCTCCTGAAGAATTTATTTCAGGTTTTTTCTCAGGTTTAACTTCTTCTGTTTCAGGTTTTGTTTCAACTTCAGGTTGTTGAGGTTTTTCTTCTACAACTTCCTCTTGACCTTCTATTTCAAACTCTACCTTATCTTCTTCCTTATTTTGCGATTGTGAAGTATCAATCGTAGACCACTCATTATCTGGTGTCATTCATTTCTCCATAGTTTGCGAAACTAAGTTTACGCATATTTTTTATTATATATTAATTTAATTTACTTTGCAAGGGCAAGTATTAAATTAATTTGTTAAGTTATATGTAGGGTCTAAATCTTTTGGATTTTCCACAACCATAGAAATTTGGTCATCATATAACAAAATTAGTTTTACACCTTTGTAAAAAAACTTTTGACCTGAATGTTTACCATAACATACATAGTCTCCTTTTTTACACCATGCTCCTTTTGGAAACTTTACTTCATCTAAGTAAGCTGAGTCTCCTACTAAAAGTACTTTTCCTACTGTTGTTAAGTAAGATATATCATTCTTTACAGAATCAGGTAAGTATAAACCACCTTTTGTTTTTTCTTTTACTGATATAGGTCTTACAAGAATATGAAAACCCGGAATACTTGGTAATATATCAGGGTCTTCTGCGTGTTCTTCTGTTATCCACATATCATTTTTAGTTGCATTTCCCATACTTGGTTGTTGCATTAGTCATCCTCTTCATCTAATATTCTTTTAGTTATATTTTTAATCTCTGCTTTTGCCCATTCAATACCTGCAATGCGACCTACGCAGTTCATATACGTATGATAGTCTGAAGCTGAACCATATGCAAGGGAATTTTTTATTGTTTCAATTTCTTTTTCTAATGCTTTACTTATTTCTTCTGATAACATTTTGTCCTTTACGTATCTCCTTAACATGAAGATGCCAAAAATAATTTCCTATATTACATATTATACTAGATAGTTTTAAGTATGTCAAGGCTTTTAATGTCATTGATAATATGGACTCACTGTAGAATTAGGGTCTTCTATACCTTCAACTGCTAATACTTCAGGTATATAATGTTTTAACATATTTTCTATTCCCATTTTTAATGTTTGTGTAGACATTGCACATCCACTACACGCACCACTTAAAAATACTGTTACTATACCATCTTTAAAAGATTGTAATTCAACATGACCACCATGCATCTGAACACTAGGTAATATGTAATCTTCTATTATTTTATTAATTTTATTTTCAATTTCTTTCTTTTTTTGCATCTTCCAACATTTTAATTAATACATCAGAAGTTTTAATAGTTTCTGCACTCTGAATACTGTCACCTTGTTTTATCATTTCTACAAGCATTTTAACTGCATTAATTGCCTGTTCAGTATTTCTATCTTTATCTTTTTCTTCTGCTTTAAGTAATCCTTCTGCTCCTACTTTATAAGCATCTAGTGCAATCTTTTGCTCTTTTAAGTCAAGGTCTCTATTCTTTAATGCACCTTCAGAAGCTTCTTTTGCAAGATTAGCCTGTACTTTATCTTTTTCTAATGCAAGTCTTTGAGCTTCTATTTGTACCATTTGTTGTTCAGGACTTCCACCTTGCTGTGCCATTGCCTGATTAGCAGCCATAACTTGTTGTGCTGCCTGTGCCATTACTTGTTCTACAACTCTAGGGTCTTGACCACTTTGAGGAGCTTGAGCCATCATTGACTTAGTTATGCCATTAACTTGCTCTTGATACTTCATTACAATATGCTCTTGTATATTTGCTTGAAGTATTGGACTTACTCTTTGCATAATAGGGTTGCCACCATTTGCAGGGTCTTGTAAAAACATAGTTTTTATTTGAATGTGGGCATCATGGTTCTGACCTGCAAATGCCTTTATAGGTAAACCTTTTGTAGCTGCTTCAATATCTGTAACAGGGTCAAGTGGCATTGGTTTAGGTTTATTAGGCAATATATTTTCCAAATTAGGAATATTTGCAGCATTAAGAAGAGTTCTATTTAATTCTTCCATATTAAACATACCCGGAGGTGCATTTTGTGCTAACTGCATTGCCATGTTTGTCATCATTAGTCTATGTGCAGATGACGGAATATTAGGGTCACTTACAGGAATAATATCAATTTTATCGTCAAAATCCATTCTATATATTTCTGACGATTCACCCGGAACATCATATGGATATCTTTGAGGTAAACTTTCAGAATCTATTCGTGCAAGTATCTTAAACTCTTCTCTTTGTGCCTTATGTAATCTCTTATGTATTGCAGAAAAGAATTTACTTGAAGCTTCTAGTAGTGCCATAGTTGTTCCTACAGGACCATAGTTAGAACCTTCACTTATAATTTGTTCTGTAGTATCTGCAAACTTCTGACCTGCACCTGCTACATACTGCATCATATTATACAATGTAGAGGAAGGTTCTTTATATGGAAACATTACAATAGATTTATTTAAATCCATACCTGTTGCTTCTACTTCTTTAAACTCACCCGGAGCAATAGGGTCATTATCTCCTACAACCTTAACACCTTTTGCTTTAAATCCACCTTGTAAGTTTGCAAACTGTCCTGCATCAATTAAACTTCTCATTGCTGCAGTTGCAGACATAGTAAGATTACCTAAAAAATGTATAAGACCTAATCCATAAAAACCAAATCCCGGAACAAATCTGTAATGAGTAAAAAACATTTTCTTTTGTTTTGTTTTATCATCCTCATTCCAGTTTCTTCTAATAGATAAAACTTTCTGTGACTGTTCTTCTATAGTTACAATGTAAGGACAGGCAGTATCATAATCTTCTATTTCAAGATAACAGTGTTGTTCTAGTAGTGTATACTGTGGGTCACTATCAGTAGAAGGAGTAAGACCTAATACTGTGTCCATTTTTTCTGCCATTGCAGATTGCTTTGGTAATTCAGGGTCAGGTAAATCTATATCTCTATACATACCTGCATTAATCTGCCTTGCAAGTTCTATAGGACTTCTATATAATATATGAGTATATCTATCTGCTCTTCTTAAATCTGTTGCATAATAAGATACATAAAATTGGTCAATAGGTACAAACTCACTAACAGGTCTATCTAAAGAATCATCATAGTATATCTTTTTAACTGCAGAGCCTAGTAATGGCAAGTGAAACAACATTCTTTCTGTTTCATCAAAAAACTCAGGCATTTGTTCTGATACCTGATAGTTCATAAAATTCTGAACTCTATTTGCCTGTCTTTGTTTTGACTCTGTAATATTACCTAGTATCTGTACTTTTACAGGTCCTTTAGATGGAAATAACTCTCCACTTGCTTTACTTTGAAATTTAACTGCAGATTCAATAAGTAATGGGTGTACTGCAGTTGCTGCACCTTCAAAAGGTTCAGTAGTATCTTCAAGTTTTAATCCAAGTAAGTCAAACCCTCTTTCAAACATTGACTCCCACTCTGACCTTGAATTTTTATCTGCATCATATTTTTCTATTACAGTATTTGCAATATCCTGTAAATCTTCTTCTTCCATTTGTTCTGCAAGATTTTCATAAAAAGTTGCAGCTACTTCTGCTTCTTCAGGGTCAAAGTCTAATTCACCAAACTCAACTTCTAACTCACCTGTTTCAGGGTCAAGTTCAAAGTTTACATTATCTGTTCTTTTTTCCTTTTCTAGGTCTAGATTGATAATGTTGGTTTGGTTCTTTTCTTCGTTTGGGTTCTTCTCTACTGCCATTCTCTTCCCTCATTAAATTTTTTTTAAACTTAAAAAAATCAATATCAATTAATTTTGCTTTACCTATTTTAATAGGCAGTCTATTACACTTACAATAGCTACTGTATTTCTTTGCACCACATTCATAACAGTATGTAACAGGATTATATCTGAATATCTCCATTATACTGTTATACTCTCCAGTATGCAACTCTTTTGTCTTTTTTACTTCCATCATCTTCCCATGAAGGGTCTTCAGGATGTGTTAAGTTCCAACTATCTTTCATGTAATGTATTGCCATACTTAAACAGTCTACTTGGTCATCATGTGAACCATTTGGAAATGACATACACTCAGAAAATAAATCATCTGCCCATATTTTATTTTTAGGTAGCCATACTCTTCCTGCTTCCATCATTGGAGTAGATGCATAGACTCTTGCAATCTTGTCTTTATCAGGCAGGTAATCTAATACAGGCAGTCCTGCTCTACGCATATCTTGTATTAGTGACTGTCCACTTGCCTTTCTTTCTATTATACATACGTCAGGTTTAAACTCTCTATACAAGTCTTGAGCAATTCGTCTAAGTTCAGGATACTCATATCTACCTTTAGTATTACCTAGTAATATTAAATGAGATGAAAACCCATAATCTTCATCATAGTCATTAAATATTCCCCATGTTTGTATCACACTAAAGTCTGCAGTTCTACTTGTACTAAATGCAGTATCATATGTCTGTATTATAAACTCACATTCAGGTGGTTCATCATACTCCCACCACTGTATATATTTCTTTTTAATAATACCACCATCATCAGGAGATGGGTCTTGCATATATAATGAGTTCCAATATCTCGCACCATTACTTGCTCGTATTTCTTCTTCATCTATTTTTAATATCTTGTCAGATTTCCATTCAGGAAAGTAGGAACTACCTACAGGCAAACCTAGTAACTCTGCTGCTTCTTCATTTAACCATGCAGGAATACTAATTACTTCCCATGAATATGTATTCTGCTCTGCAGTCTTTTCCTGTTTTAGTAACCATCCACATAAGTCATCATAGTGATATCTTGTATTAATAATAATAATTGCACCATTTGGCATAAGTCTAGTTCTTAAACCTGCAGGATACCACTCCTTAATATACTTTCTACCTGTCTGACTAAACGAATCTTCCTCTGACATAACGTCATCAAGCAGTGCAATGTTTGCACCTCTACCAGCAACCTGACTCCGGACACCTGCTGCGTAGTATGAACCATTTTTATTAGTTTTCCATTTACCTGCTGCCTTAACATCACTACGTAATGCAACACCTTTAAATATTCTTTGGAACTTTTCAGTGTTAACTATGTCTCTTACAGTTCTACCAAAGTCAGATGCAAGTTGGTCACTGTGAGATACTGACATTATTTCATGGTTTGAAAAGTTACCTATATACCATGCAGGAAATAATTTACTACATATTAAAGATTTAGAAGAACGAGGTGGTAAAAATACCATAAGTCTCTTTATGTCACCATCTACTACACCCTGTAGTTTTTGACATAATAGTTTTATATGATTACCCATTTTAAAATCAGATACAAGAGTAGGAGCAAATATCTTTACAAATGTAAGGAAATCATCCTTTGCTCTTAAATTAGTGTATGTATCTAAGTTTATTTTAAAATCTAGGTAGTTTTCTAGATTATTTGATACTTCCATTATGTTTTTATTTTACTACCTTCTTTTTCCATATCCAAACATTTATATGCTTTTGGAAAATACTGAGGTACATAACTAGGCATCTCTGATGCAATTTCATATGCTCTTGCTAAACACTTATCATGTGTCTTATGTGGACTATATAAATCTTCTAAAGTTACGCATTGAGTTGGATTAGATATTAGACAAGCTAATACAAATAGTTCATACATTTATTATTCCTTTTTTGTTTACAAAATTATTATAACACTATTGCATAAAATAAAAAAGTATGTTATTTTACTATTTAGACACAGGGGAAAAGAATAGTACCCTATTCCTATTGCAATTATATGTTGCTTTATTTCCAAAACAATAAATACTTATATTAACTTAATGAGCCGCAGCCTGTGCTGCCATAGTTAAACCTGTGAAATTTTGAAAATATTTAGGGGTAGGGTATATATATATAGTATACACACACATTTTTGTGCTAGGGGTATAGACTATTTAAATCCAGTTAGTCAAAAAAATGACATTTTCTATTTGGATACATAGGAATCAATATATTACTATATAAATTTTTTAATGTTTCCTCTATCCAATTAAAATGATTAGATAGAATTACATTTAATCTAATGAGTTTATATTATGCATTATTTACATACCATATGTAATTATTTACATTCTAATATAAACTATTGATTTACTTAGATATTCTAATGATGGATACTTAGGAATCAATATATTAGCTATATAAAATTTATATTAAAAACCATTAACTAAAAAGGGAATAAATGATTATGGTAAAACTTAGTACTGCTAGTAAAGTTAATACTTCTATTATTCAGGAGAATAAAGAATTAGATAATATTATTAATAAACAAATAGAATATTTATATGATGAAATTATTTATCCTTATGATGAAATAGATAATAAAAGAACTAGGAAGTTTAATCTAATTGACGAAAAAGAATTAGTCAAAAAGATGACAGCTTTAATAATACAAAATGCTTTATTACTAGGTATCCTTAAACAATAGGATACTTAGGAATCAATATATAAACTATATAAAATATGAAAGGATAAAACTTTGTTAAGATGTGGAATGCAATGTGCAATATGCGACCAAAACAACGCAAGTGTTTATAGCGACCAATCTGAAGATTGGTATTGTGTTGAATGTTATGAAGAGTATGAAATATCAATTAATTGCGACTGTGAAAATGGTTGTAAAAAATGTGGGTGGGAGGATTAATTAATGAAATTTAATAGTTTTAAAAATCTAGAAATAATTGCAGATAATCAATTAGGAGCAATTCTAGAAAAACATAATTCTAAAAGATATACTCTTAGAAAATACAATTCGCCAATAAGTTATATATCTTTTGAAAGCTTAAAAGATGTAGCTGATTTTTTAACAAGTAAAGGAAGGTTTTAAAAATGTGGATTAAAGATAAAGAATTTGAATATAAAATTCCAAGTAGACCAACAAGAAAACATTTTATTGAGTTGGTTAATATCATTGTTAGTAATGAATACGAATTAGAGGATATAGTAAAAGTTGTGAGATATTGCAGAAGTAAAAACCCTAGATTTAGTTCAGAAATATTTTACAATGCTATTGAAAATAAATACGCAATGCTAGATTAACCAAGTATATCTTGTTAGGTAGGTTTTCCCCTTCCTACCTTTCAAGTATATTTCTCTAGCTAGAATTTATCACGAATGTGTAAAGGCAACACACTTTCTAGCTAGTGAAGTATATTTGAAACTATGGATACATAGGAATCAATATATACTAACAAGCAATAACAACTAAATGAAAGGAAAAGACATTGCTTAAAAATCAAACTTATAATCCTAAAGGATTTAAAACTTTCTCTATCTCTCATAACAATGGTAGCGATAATGCACCTACGTTAACGAGTGTTACTTTTAGAAATAGCAATCAAAACTTAATTGATGGCAAATGGTGTACTACTGAAAGCTTTATTCAGTCATTAGCTACTAAGCTTAATGTTAGTGTAAGTTCAATTAAGTTAGTTGATTAAATTAACTATATAATTTAATTAGCTAAATAAATTATAAGGGAAGCATATTATGTGCTTCCTTTTTTTATGAAAGGAAATTAAATGTTAAAACCTTCTTTACAATCAAGAAAATATATTACTATTGAACAAGATAAATTAGATGAAATGAATAATCACATTTCAGAATTACATTCAATTCTTATACATCATTTTGATGAACTACCTTATCATGTCCAAAGAAAATTAGGTGGTTATTTTTGGAGTAATTATGAACAACAACAAAAAGAAAAAGAAATGCCTAGTGATTGGTCATTAGGATTAGAATAGAAAAGGATAACATATGATTACAACTAAAAACATTATTGCAATTTACAAGTTAGCTAATCCAAGTGAAATAAAACATGGATTAACTTGGTATGTAAATGCTCATGCTGATTGTAAAAAGATTGCAATAGAATTAGATTTACCTATCCATATTGTTATTGGTGTAACAAGTGCATTGTCTCCAAATAATAAATGGGAACGTAATATTGTAAATGCTAAAGATTTATGTAAGGCATTTATTGATGGTCAAGATATGGATAGTATTAAAGTTAGTACATACCATAAAATGAAACAGAAGGCATGGCATATACTTGAAACAATGCCTACCTATGATGAAACAATTACAATACTAAATGGAAAAAAGATTGTTTCATTTTTTAGAAATATAAGTGGTGATGAAACAGACATTACTATTGATGGTCATGCTAGGAATATCTATTACAATGATAGACAAGGATTGACCACACCAAATACAAATATTAGAAAGTTAGAATACCTAGATATTCAGAAGGCATACCTTAGAGCATCTAAGAAGCTAGGTATCAAGGCATACGAATTACAGGCAATAACATGGGTAGCATGGAGAAGGATACATGGAATTAAATAACATTTCGATAAATAGATTAGTACCTATTTATCTAATGAGTTCATATTTATATTATGAATTAGATAAGAATGTTTTAACTGATTCCCAATTTGATTATCTATGTAAAAAGATATTAGATAATTGGGATAATATAAACCATATGCATAAACATTTAATAGATAAAGATAACCTAAAATCAGGAAGTGGATATGGTTTAGAATATACCAATTTAATTAAGGGAGCATCTCTTAATTGGTATGAACATATGAAAGGAAAAAAGCAATGAATAAAGTTAGAGTTTATTGGAACTTACATAAGAAAACTTGGAGCATACAAGATTGCAAAACAGGTTTAGTTATTGACCATAAAGACAAGGTAGTCTTAGAGATTGCCAAGTTTGTAGTAAGAAAAGGTGGTCAAGAAAGAGTAAGAAAAGAAGGTAAGAAAAATGTTCATGCCTTTGCAGTAGGTTATCTTGCTGATGACCAAGATTCAATGATAGAGTTTCCAAAATATTGGAGAATAAAATATAATCCCTATACTGATAATTACTTCAAGCAACAAGGTTGTGGAGATAATCAATATAAAGAAAAAGAATGGGATTATGTTAACAAGGATTTCATAGGAACTATATATATGGAATCAACAGAAAACTATAATCCTAAAGTTTACATATAGAAAGGAAAACAAATGAACTATTATATTACAAGCAGATTAGGAGCAGTTACATTGCTGATTGTTTCTACTTGTGGATTACTAATATCTATTGATACTTTAATCCATATGAGTGGTTGGATACCAACTATAATTTATACATCAAGCTTACTAGCTTTGCTTGGTGCAACATACTTACTAGTAAAGGAGAATAAGTAATGGGAATCATATACAATTTTGAAACTGAAGACTTACCTGAGAATGTAATTTGTGCGAATGATAATTACTACTTAGAGTATGACGTTAATGATGACTTATATACAATCTATGACCATCATGGAATGATACAATGGGAGTATGAATATGATGGCGAAAGAAGTAGACAGTATATCATAACTAAGGCTAAGAAAGAAATGCAGAGATTGGAGTATCAAGATATTGAACTTCAAGCTATCGCAGAAATGAGAGCAGGTGTATAGCTATGAACTATGATTTAGTTGCACCTATTATTTTTTGGATAGTAATTGCCTACTGTATTTTTAATTAGGATACATAGGAGTCAATATATAGTAATATAAAATAGAAAGGAAAAGATAATGAAAGCATATTTTATAAATGCCAAAGACGAACTAATTACAGAAGTTGACAACAAAGGTTATGACCACAGAAAAGAAATGGTTGGTTGTAGAAGTCTTGAAATATATCCTTATAGTGTAAATGGTAATGAAATGTGGACAGATGAAAATGCTAATCTAGGAGATTACAATTACTTCTTTACATTAGATAATGTTATTGTGAGTGGCAATGCAGTATTGCTAGGCTTTGATGCAGATACAGGAGATTGCAAAGACGTAAGTAATTTAAGTTTAATTAATCTAAAATCTAGAGTAACCTTCATGGGCAAGAGATACATTGACCATGATAAGTTATTTAGTAAATTTAAAATAGAGGAGTGGAAATAATGAAGATACACAGAGTAGTAACTATGCTTGGTGCAACAACTAGCACAGGCAAACTAGCGAGTGATATGTATGACTTAAACTACAAGACATACTATTCAGAAGCAGAGAAGAGAGATATACCTATATCACACATGGACTTTCAACACTTGGTAAGAGCATTTGTTAAGTTATCTGAACAGGAAGATATGCTTGACAGGTCTAAGCACATGGGAAAAGTTGCAGACTTGGTTGCAAAGATTGAAAGACTTGAAGGTATCATTGAAGAAAAAGATGAACAGATAGACAAACTACATGAGGAGAAAAAACCAAAAGGTTATGAATATATGTTCAGCGAGATACCTAACACAGAGTATGGAGAAAAGTTAGTCAAGAGTATGAGAGCATATCTTAATGACGAAACATATACCATGAGAGTAAGAGGACAACACTTGAAGAAAGAGTTGTATGGACAAGGTAGGGCATATTGGGGTCAATCTATTGAGGATTCCTCACACCTAAGAGTCTACATAAATAAGAAACATATTAAATGGAAGGACATAAAATAATGAGTGACACACCTAGACTAGATGAGAAAATGGAAGTAGTAAACTTCATTGAAACTAAGATGAGAGAAGGCAAAGCCAATCCAAAGATTAGAGGTTGGGCAATGTCAACAATACTAAAACAAGTTGAGGAATCTTTTGGAGAAAAGCAAGTACCTCTTGCAAGAGATTACTTTATTAGATACTATGAAAGGAGCAGAAAGAAATGAATCTTATAGACTTAGAAAAGAATATTAAAGAACACAAAGTTATAGAAAAATTTAAAGATGGTGTTGCAGATGCAATATTATATGGCACTAGAAATGATAAAGAGTCTCACCACTATTACAATCAAGGTTATGACTTTGGTATTTATTTGTATGCTCAGTACTTGGCAGAGAATGATTTCTTTAAAATTAAAAGGGAGAAAAGATAATGACAATACTAGACACAGTAAAGATAAAGAATATGCTAGATGATTTAGTAAATGCTAATGCAATAAACTTAAAAGAATTTAAGTTTCGTATTGAAAGATTAGGATATATAATACATAAATTAGAGTTACAAACATCTTCAGTTCATAATGATGCAACACTAATTGTTAAGGACATTGATAATAATTATTATACAATAGGAGTTTAAAATGTTTCCAAATGATAAAGACAGATTAGTAGTATTAATTGTAACAGGAATAGTTATGCTATTCTTTTCATGTTATATGGGAGTTTGATATGGCTAGAAAATATAAGAAAAAAATACCAAACATAACACACAATGGTATAATAAATGTGTGGGATTATGTTTCATTTGAAGAATATCCAAACGAATATGGTAAAAGAATTTACCTAGATATATCATCATTGGTAGATGCTTCAGAGCATGAACTACAAAGTAATAAAAGATATAAAAACTTTGAAGTTGAATCCTATGGTGTAAAAAGATGGGGGTGTTAATATGAATGTATTAAGTTTATTTGATGGTTGTAGTAGTGGTCAAGTTGCATTGAATAGATTAGGATATACCTTTGATGGTATATATAGGAACTACTATGCAAGTGAGATTGATAAACCTGCAATCAAAGTTACTCAAGCTAACTTTCCTAAGACGTTTCAGTTAGGAGATGTTAGAGATATAGACCCATTCGAGGTATCATGTTGGGATATTGATTTGATGATGGGTGGTTCACCTTGTACAGGATTTAGCTTTGCAGGAAAGCAGTTAAATTTTGATGACCCTCAAAGTAAATTATTCTTTCATTTTATAGAGATACTTTCTGTGGTAAAACCTAAGTATGTATTACTTGAGAATGTACGTATGAAGAAAGAATATCAAGATACTATCTCTTATCATATGGGATTTGAACCTCAAGCTATAAACTCTAACTTGGCATCAGGTCAAAATAGATATAGATTATATTGGTGGGGTAAGAGAGTTGGAGATACCTATGAGCAGATACCTATACCACCTATGATTGATAAAGGTATTGTCATGCAAGATATACTAGAAGATGGATATGCCACAGATGAGATGACTAGTAGTGGTAAATCTCATTGTCTTACTGCAAGATATAATGGTGCAGTATGGTGGAATAGTATTGAACGTAAGCAACGTACTATGGTTCTAAAAGATAATCCTACCATGTCAAAAGATGGATTGATTAGAGTTGGTACTGCTGACCTCAAAGGACATGATAGTATCAAGCGAGTGTATGCACAAGAAGGTAAAGCACCTACACTTACTACCATGCAAGGTGGTCATAGAGAACCAAAGGTTGCCATTGGTAGAATTGTTAATCGCAGACTAGATGAGAATGGCACTAGGAAAGATGACCAACTTGACTTACCTTTCACTAGGCAACTAGAGATACGAGATGATGGTAAGTCTAATTGTCTTACTACTGTGCAGAAAGATAATGTGGTAGTATCAAAAGATATGTGGCGAAAGCTTACACCTCTTGAGTGCGAGAGGTTGCAGACACTACCTGATAATTATACTAATCATGTATCTAATAGTCAAAGATATAAGATGATTGGTAATGGTTGGACAGTAGATGTGATTGCACATATACTCAAGACTATGGATTATGAAAAAAAATATTTACTAACTGACCCTATATGGGATGAAAGGTGGACAAGATGACTAAGATAGTACATGATACATGGCAATCAGTTATGAATCACGAACTTAATCCATTAAGACATATAAATGATTTGAATACTAGACACATGGTCATGCAAGTATTAGCATGGATGTGGTGCATAGTATTCTCTATGTACTTTGGTAGTATGTGGGTGTTTGGTATAACTGCTATTGCTCATGTATTTATATTATGTGCAATAGTAATTACTGTAGCTACATTTGAAACTGCAAAGAGAAAGCCATCCTTCTTTATGAAGAAAGGATATCATACACCAAGCAGAAGTAGATATATGTATTACAAAGGCAAAAGAATTAAATATGATGACAATGATATGGGGGGAGAACATGAGTAAAAGAAGAGGAGACATATCTGAATTACAAGTTGCTACTCACTATTTAGAGAAAGGGTATGAAGTTTTTAGAAATATGGGTAGCACAGGACTAATAGATTTAGTGGTGGTGTGTCCTAAAACTAAAGAGATATTTTTATATGATGTCAAAACTATGGCTGTTTATGAAGATAAAGAGGGTGTAACTACAATGTATGCTAATGCATCTACAGAAGAACAAAGAAAATTAGGTGTAGAAGTTGTAGCTTTATACAAAGATAAAATATATACAGACCCAATTAGGATAAAGGAGAGAATAAAATGTGGCATAGAATAACAGATTTTTTTAATGTAGATTATCATAAAAAATATGGCGAGGGTACAAATTTTGACCTCGACTATGGTAAGTTATTAATTATAGGACTATGTATTTACATAGCAGTTATGGTTTCATAATGAAGATAGCTAGAGTAAATCCTATTGCAAAAGCATTTGCCTATCTTAGAAAAAGAACTCAAGTAGTTCCACCTAAGAAAGGTAAAGGTTCATATAAAAGAAAGGAAAAAAATGGACAACTTAGAACCTAATAAACCTAACAGAAAAAAGTTTGATATGGACTTGAAGTATGGTAAGGTCAGAGAAAGACTTGTAGCAGAAATGCTACAGGATAAAAAGATTGAAGTCAAATCTGAGAGAGACATATGGCAGAAGACAGGCAACATTGCTATAGAGTATCAGTCATATGGAAAGCCAAGTGGAATACAAACTACTGAAGCAGATTATTGGTTTCATAATTTATGTATAGGCAATGAGGTGTTCTGTACTTTAGTCTTTGATATAAATAGTCTTCGTAAGATTATTGATAACTTGGACTACAAAAAGAGTGTATCAGGTGGAGACCACAATGCAAGTAGAATGTATCTACTAAACTTGCAGAAGTTATTTTCATCTGATGTAATTAAAACATTTAAAGGAGAAACAAATGAGTGAAGAAAAAAATAAGAATCAGGATGATATACAGACAATGGTAAGCAATTTAAAAACTTATTATGTAGGTATGATGGCAAAGCATAAAGCCAACGTAAGTGTATATCTAAATAACCCTGCAGGAATAGGCGAACATAATGATATCATAGAGTCTATTGATAAGGAATTAGAGAGTTTAGCTAGTGCGTGGGATAAGCATGAGATACTAAATAAATTCTTTGATGAAAAAAATAAATCAGTTTATTTATAATTATCTTTACAAAATTAAGGATTCGTGATATGATTAAAAAAGTTCTGAAGGGGAAAAGATATAGACTGCTACGTAACAGGTGGGAAGTATCTGTTATAGAGGTAATAAAAAATACCTATGTAGTTAGTGCCAATGATGAAGTTGAAGCTCTAAATAAAATGGAAATGATGCAGAAACCTACGTACAAAGAAGAACTAGATTCAGTTGTGGATGTAGTTAGAAAAATAACTTACTCGTAGGTGGCATCATGGACAAAGAACCTAAAGGATATTACGATTGGATTTTATGGAAATTAGAACAGGAGAAAAAAAGAATGGATGAAAAAGCAAAAGTTCCTGAGTACCTAACAGGCAAAGGAAAGTTAACAGTCAAAGATTTAGAAGAAGAAGTTGAGGATGTGGTAAACCATCCTATACACTACAATAAATCAGGTATAGAAACTATTGATGCGATAGAAGCAATGACTAATGAAGGCTTTGAGTATTATCTTCAGGGAAACATCATGAAATACTTGTGGAGATACAAGTATAAGAATGGAGTAGAGGATTTAGAAAAGGCACAATGGTATCTTAATAAATTAATATCTACTATTAAAGATAAACATAAAGATTAATAGAGAGTATCATGGCTAATCTATGGGATAATGATAAGAAAAAATTATTCAAGGAGATATATGAAGAGTTGCTTCAAGAAGGATATACACCTCAAGAAGCAAGGAAGTATGCTAAACATGAAGTCGCAGATAAGATTGAAAGTGATACTGATTTTATAAATGAAATAATAAAACAGGAGTATGAAAATGAGTGAGCAAAATGAATTTAATGGTTTTGTAGATGGACAACAGGTTGAATGTGTGATATCATATGATGAAAGCAAAGACTTGTATGAATGTATAGTTGCAAAAGATGGTAAGATAGACAACAAGTTTTACTCTATTAAAAGAAGTGCAATGGAAACTATTGCAAAGGTATTAACAAATTGGAAGGAATGACATGGGAGATTCAAAAGTAATTAAAAAAGGTAGTTGCGACAGGTGTGGTTCATCTGATGCAAATGTATTGTATGAAGGTGGAACTAAGTTCTGCTTTTCATGTAGAACTTACTCAAAAGGAGAAGATATGGAACAAGTACAAAAACCTATATCTATAAATAGTAATCATCAAAATTTTAGTAGTGGAGTAGTAGATGGTATCCCTGATAGAGGAATCAAGAAAGAGACTGCAAACTTTTATAATGTCCAAGTATTACACGATAGAAATAGTAATGTGGTTAAGCATATCTATCCTTATTATGATATCAATAATAGCCATATAGGTAATAAGATAAGACTTGTAGCTAATAAAGGTTTCTCTGCAGAAGGTAACCTACCTAGAGCAGTTATGTTTGGACAGAATAAGTTTCCTCAAGGTGGCAAGTATCTTACTATATGTGAAGGTGAGATTGACGCAATGTCTGCCTATGAACTTCAAGGTTCTAAGTGGGCAAGTATATCAATCAAGAATGGTTGTCAGTCTGCACTCAAAGATATCAAGGCAAACTATGACTACATCAATAAGTTTGACAAGGTTGT
>VTLG01014928.1_pt1 | contig 21301 bp, 29 predicted proteins | sample 4694571 | NCBI WGS metagenome assembly VTLG01 (sample SAMN12604809, study PRJNA352737) | marine metagenome | biome: ENVO:00000447; feature: ENVO:00000209|ENVO:00000569|ENVO:01000036; material: ENVO:00002151; isolation source: viral sequences binned using virsorter ... | reverse complement strand
TAATACAGGTGATGATAGATTATCTAAATCATTAAGAAAATGGAATTGTTAAATGACAAAAATAGTAGTAAGATTACCAGAACCTAAAAAAGAATACACCGAAGATAATCAAAGACAAATTAATAGAGCAATTAGTTTAGTTGTAGAACAATTAAACTCTACTTTTTTAACACAACAAAAAGAAGATCAAGAAAGGTTTACGTGGTTTAATGGCTAATATATATAGAAAAGTAAATACTGATTTAGTAGCTTCTACAGTTAACACAGCTTATACCGTTCCCTCTAATTCACGAGCGTTGGTTAAGTCTATTCATGTATATAATAACGGCGCGGGAGCCGCGGATATAACTGTTACTATTGGAGATTATGCAAGTGGAACAGATTTTATTTATGATAATGCAGCTACACTCGCAGCTAAAGCTAAAGAAGAATTTGTAACTAATATATTAGTGTTAGAAGAACAAGATACATTAAAATTTTTATCTGATATAACAGGACCAGATGTAACAGTAAATTTATTAGAAATTAATAGGGAGGATAAATAACATGTCGTTTAAAGAACAAGAAGCAAGTATACAATATGAAAAGTTAGATGGTAAGGATGTACCTTTCATCAAGCCTGAAGTATGGGTCACTCTGACGAATACTGAAACTGGTAAAGAATACCAGTCAGATAAAGAAGCAGATGATGATGTAAATGATGCTAATACTACAACTAAAAAAGAACACATTAAGAGGGATGTCGAGCTAAGAATAGCAGAAATTCCTTTAGGTTCTGCTAGTAAATAGCATTGACGATTGATGAAAAAGTTAGTAAATTGTGATACAATAGCATTATTACAAGTCTTGCAAACTTGCTTTTCATTTACAACACAAAGATAAAATATGGGATTTTTAAAAAAGATATTCAAACCAGTTTCCAAAGTACTAGATAAGATAGTACCTAATGAGATAAAGCCTGCTTTACCTTATTTATCAGCGTTTGCGCCGATGATGTTAGGTCCAGGAATTATGGGATCTTCAATGCTACACAGAGGTTTGATGTCTGGTGGATTAAATCTTTTAGGACAACTATCTCAAGAAGGTAGTGAAGGAGATGCAAATTTATTATCTACATTAATGGCAGGTGGTATTGGTGCATTAACTGCGCCGGGAAGTAAAGACTTGATAACTAGAAATATGCATCCAACAGAAGGAGTTATAGAATCAATAGTGCCGGGAACTACGGCTGCGCAAGACTCTATAGCATCTGGTATAGCTAAATATGGAAAAGATAGTGCGATGGGAGACCTTTTAACTCCTTTAGGAAAAGCTTCTAAATTTTTAACCGATCCAGGTTTAGTAAAATATGGAATACCGGCGGCTCAAGGTACAATGGATTTAGCTTATGCTGATGCTGTACGTCAACAAAGAGATTTAGAAAGCGATCAAGCAAGTGACGACGGCGGTGGTGAGGATGCAAATAGAGCATTAGCTATTAGACAATCTATGGAAGCTTATGGCTTTACAGAAGAAGAAATTTTAGATGCGATTGCAGCGGCAGGATATAAAGCTGGTGGAAGAGTAGGTATAATGAAAGCAAAACGTGGATTAGTAAATGAACCAGGTGGTTATGCAGGTTATAAATTAAATGATTTTGCGTTAGATGAAGATCTTTTTAATATGTCTGGAGTAAAAAGATATTATTTAAAAGATATGTCTGATGATGGAGAAACTTATGATGCAGACACAGTAAGAGATATGATTTATGGTGGTCAATACGCTTCAGGTGGAAGAGTAGCATTAGCTTTTGGTGGAATAGATTCTGCGGTAGAAAAAGTTGATGATGTAGAAATAAAAGAGAATATACAATTTGCTCAAAACATGGATATGCCTATGGAAGACCTAGTGGAAGAATTTATGATTATTCATAAAAGAAAACCTAACAGTTTAGATGAATTAAAAAGATTTTATAAAGATAAATATGAATACAAAGGTCCTGCAGATGTTAAAATGAAAGAAACAATGACTGAAAGATTTACAGCTAAAGATGGTGGAATGATGAGTGTTTTACCTAGAGGTAAAGAAATGGATTACAGAGATGGAGGAATGATACCTATAGGATCAAAAGAAAAAGCAGATGATGTACCTGCTAGACTTTCTAAAAATGAATTTGTAATGACTGCTGATGCAGTTAGAGCAGCTGGTGGTGGAAGTGTTAATGAAGGAGCAAGACGAATGTATAATTTAATGAATAACTTAGAGGCACGAGCATAATGGCATCGGAATTTGATACAGTACAAACAACGGTAACGAAACCGGCACCCTTATTAGAAGGTTCACTTACAGCCTTTTTAAAATCAATTGATAAATTAGGAAAAGGTGCAATACCTGCTGCAGGTTTTACTGGTATTGATACATCTAAATACGATCCTAAAGTAGCTGCACAAGATGCTTTACAAAAACAAGCTACACAAGCTGCTGCTGGATTAGGAGCACTTACAGGTCCAGATGCATACAAACCATACATGTCGCCTTATCAGCAACAAGTTATGGACACAACTCTTGCTGAGTTTGATAGACAAGCAGCAATTGATTCACAAGGTTTAAGAGATCAAGCTATTTCTCGGGGAGCTTATGGTGGTGGAAGAGAAGGAGTTATGGCCGCTGAACAGTTAAGAGGTTCACAAATGAACAGAGCTAACTTACAAGCACAATTATTAAATCAAGGATTTCAACAAGCACAACAAGCCGCACAACAAGATATGATGGCTCAACAAGGACTTGGAACTTATCAAAGTCAACTAGGTCAACAACAACAAGGATTCGAACAAGCTAAACTAGACGCAGCACAAATTGCAGCTAGAGAAAAAGAATTCCAACCATTCACACAATTAGGATTGATTGGACAACAATTAGCACAAATTCAACCAGGAGCATTCCCGACTCAAACAGTCGGATATGCACCGCCAGCAGCACCCGCAAGTCCAATGTCCCAATTCTTAGGAGCAGGCGCAGGTATTGGTGGCATGATGGGTAAACTAGGATTATTTGGATAATGAGTAAAATTTTAAGAAGACCAATGTTTAGAGGCGGATCCGTTTCTAGTTATGGAAATGGTATTGCATCGGGGCTCGCTGATGGTGGAAGAGTTAACTATGCCGGCGGAGGACAAATTGGTGGTGGTACAATTTATGGAACACCAATGGCAGATGGTAGATATGGATTTAAAAAGTCTGTATATAAATCGCAAAGAAAAATACCTTTCATTCCAGAATCTAAAACTTTGATGCCGCAGGATTTAGGTGCACCTACAGGTACCAAAACTCAGAGTTATTTGCAAGGTGTAGGGGGTCCAATGTTTACAGGGGCTGACATAATGAATTTTATTCAAGATAATCCTAAATTTGGAGGAACAGATTTTACTGGTGCTTTACAAGGTAAATGGAATCCCGAAACAAAAAGATGGGAAGCACCCTCGGCAAAAGCTGCTCAATATGCATTAGAACAAATGAACGATCCGGAATTACAAAAAGTTATGAGAAATATGATGGATCCTGACTTTGCTTTATTAGATCCTGATAAAACTCCAGAAGAAAATGCTAGTGTTGTAGAGACAGATGAAGACAGAGCAAATATAATGGAAATGTATAGGTCCGGTCAAAGTGATGCCGCGATGGAAAGTCAACAACAATTAAAAGAAATTTTAGAAAACCAAAGAATTAAAAATAAATCATATGAAAAAGATATTTTAGATCAAAGAAAACAAACGGTAGATCAACCAATTGTAGGAGTTACCGAAGAAGTTAAAGAAGAAGTTAAAGAATCTTTTGAAGATGATGGAACAGAAATGGGTTTTCAAAAAATAGCTGATCAATATTATGATGCTTTAACATCAGGATCTCAAGAAAGATTAGATGCTAGAAAAGCAATAGAAGAACAAAAAGGAAAAGATAAAATATCAAGAGCTAGAAAAACTGATGCTTTTAATACTATGTTAAAATTCTTTGAAGGTTCACAACAAGAAGGAGCTACAGTAGGAAGTTCTGCTGCAGAAGCTTCTAAATATTTAACATCAAAACCAAGTGCTACTGAACTTGCAATGGATAAAAGAGATACTAGAGAAGAAGCTCTCTCTGATAGAGATTTCTTAAGAGAAGAAGGAAGAAGAGATACCGCTGCTCAAATGGCATTTAAAGAAATGACATCAAAAGACGCCGCATACCTAGCTTACAAAAGACAATCGGCATTATTAGATAAAAGATTAGATGCCGCTGTAGATCTTGAAGATAAAAAAGCAATTAGACAAGAACAAAGAATTTTAGATGATCGGGCATTTCAAAGAGAATTAAAACAACTGGTAATTGATTCTAAAGATGACAGAACTGCTTTAGAAAGAAATATTAAATATATAGCAAAAAAATTTAATGTAGACGAAGACAAAGCTTTCAAACTTTACAAAGGTGATCCAGCAAACTTTCAAGCGCAATTAGATGCCACTATAGGTAAAACTGGTTATATAAATGAAGAAAGTTTTAGAGCCGCTGCTAGAACATTTTATGGAAACGATTTTATAGAGGACCTAACTTTAACCGAAATACCTAATGTAGGAGATCCTGCTGAAGGACAAAAAAATGGTTACTACACAGATAGTGTAAAACAAATAGTTATTAAAATAACCGATGGAATAGTAGAAGACGTTAGATCTTACAACTAATAGGGGGTAAAATGGTTTTTCAAATTGTAGATCCACAAGCTACCTTAGATCAAGCAGAAGAAAATAACGAAATTGGAACAATACAATCTATTTTAGCTGGAATTGGTTCAGGTCTTTTTAAAATACCTGAAGGCTTTGCTTCTTTAGGTGCAACCTTAATGGATCTTGGAGCAGATACTAACAAAGCTGCTGAAGTAGAGGAATACTTTGCAAAGATAAATCCTTTTGATGAAATGGCAGAAGCTACTACTGCCGGAAAAATTACAGAACTTTTAGTTAACCTTGCTGTACCAGGTGGTATTGCTTTTAAAGCAGGAACTTCTCTTGCTAAAGGAGCTATTGTAGCTTCTCAAAGTGGTAAGTATATGAACCTTACTGGTAAAGCGGGACAACAAATATCTAAAGGTATTCAAAATAAAATAACTAAATTAAAAGGACCTAACTTAACAGCTCGAGGTAAAGCAGTTACGTTTGGATCGGGAGCTGTTGCAGGTGGAGTTGCTGAAGGAATTTTTGTAGGTGATGTAGAAGACGCAGGGACATTTGGAGATTTAATTGGTGGACCCACAGAATTAGATAGAGGACTAGAAGGATCTGATTATGATCCCGCACAAGAATTATTAAATAGATTAAAATTTGGAATAGAAGGTGCGGCTTTTACTGGATTATTAGGAGGGGCAGGATTAGGGATTAGAAAGTTAAGAGATACTACCAACGCAGGTAAAGTTGTAGATGGTAAGTTTAATAAATGGTTAGACAAATGGATTTCTCAACCTTTAAGAGCTAGAGGAAAACAAACTCAAGAAGCATTTTTACAAGAAAGAAAATTAAAAGGAGCTACCGCTTCTGACATGAACGTTACAGAAAATGTAGTTAGAGAATTAGATGGACAGATTAGTAAATTATTTCCATTCTTTAGAAGAGTAATTGGAGATAAAACCGTAGACACTAAAAGAAAAGAACTTCTTAACCAAATGAATGAAGTTTTATTATCAAGCGAAAAAAATGTAAATAAATTAGATCCTCTTATTACTACCACTAAAGGACCTGGAGGAGAACTTATAGAAAAAATTAAATTTGGTAAAATGAATACCAAAGCTATGGAAAGATTTACTAAAGAATTACAAAAACTTGGTGCAAGTGCTGATGATATTAATAATATAAAATTAAACCTAGGTATTATGAGACAAGGATGGGGTGATTTATTTACTTCCATGGGGAAAAGATTAGATGCTGATGGAGCTACAGAATTTAGAAATGTATTCGGAGATAAAGTTAGAACTTGGTTAGATTCTACCTACGATGTATTTAAAAATAGAAAATCTAAATTAGGAGAATTATATACTCCAACTAAAGAAGTAATGGAAGCTGCTAAAACTTCTTTTAAACAATTATATAGAAAAAATGTTGGTAAAGAATTATCCGATGCAGCGGCACAGCAAGAAGTTTTAAAAGTTTATAATTCTGCAAAATTAGAACAAGGTTTTAAATTAAATTCTAAATCAGATCCGTACTTTAAAGTACCAGAATTTTTTGTAGGTAAATCTGCGGCTGATGATGCTTTAAAAGTTAGTGATACTAGGTTAGCTGAACTAACAAAAGCTCAAAGAGAAGTAATAGAAGATTTATTTGGTAAAGGTAATGATGCTTTTCAAACTATTTTAAATGGTACTAACAAATTGTCTTCAATTGTAAGACGTAATGAGTACTTTGATAATCTTTTAAATACTTCTAATGAATTAAAAGCCGCTGGTAAAACTCCAACGTTTGCTAATAGTAGAGATGAAGCTGCAAAATTATTTGGAGGAATAGAGGGAGTAGATTGGAAAGCTGTAACTCCTGTAGTTAAAACTTCAAGAGGAGTTAAAGGAGTAGAAGTTATTGATCCTAATTTAGATTACAAACAAACTTTAAGACCATTAAAAGGAGAACGTAAACCTATTTTTAGAAAACAAGATGCAAAACGGGGTGAGATTGATATGGAACTTCCTATTCATAACCCACTACAAACTAAGTATGCATTAACCGGAACCGTTGACGGTATTGTAAGGCCGGTTGATGAAATTGCAACAGGTAGTGGTTTAACTTCACAGCTTTATCAAAATTTAATTTTATATCCTAAAGCTACATCTCAAATGGCTAAAACAATTCTTTCACCATTTACTCATGCTAGAAACTTTTTAAGTGCTGGTGCGTTTGCAATGGCAAATGGTATTATTCCATTTTCTGATCCTGCTGCGGTTAGACAAGCGTGGAATGCTTTACAAGTGGCTGGCCCAGGAACAAGAAGAACAAATGAATTTTATCAAAAGCTTTTAAGATTAGGAGTCGTAAACTCTCAAGTACAATTAGGAGATCTACAAAACTTATTAAAAGATGTTAACTTTGGTGGGGTAGCTGGTAAGCTTGCGTCCGCAGATAACTTAGCTAGTTATGGATTAAATAGATTACTTAAAGGTTTATCTAAAGTTAAAAAGTTTTCCGAAGATGCATACACAGCTGAAGATGATTTCTGGAAAATATTTAGTTGGTTAGGTGAGTCTAAAAGATTAAAAAATGCTTATAGAAGTGCGGGCTTACAGCTAGGACAAAAATTTACAGACATGAATGGTAATGTAGTAAGACTAACAGATGATTTAATAGACCAACAAGCAGCAGACATTATTAAAAATAATATTCCTAACTACGCCTATGTTTCAGAGTTTGTAAAAGGTTTAAGAAAATTACCGCTTGGAAATTTTGTGTCTTTCCCAGCAGAAATAATGAGAACAGGAACAAATATTGTTTCAAGAGGTTTAGATGAAATTTTTTATACTACTACTATTAATCGTAAACAAGTTAATCCTTTTAGAACCATTGGTCTTAAAAGATTAGGTGGAATGGCGTTTACAACTACTGCTGTACCTGCGGGAGTTGTGGCAGGAGCTTCAGCAATCTACGATGTAACTGCAGATGAGCGTGAAGCATTAAGAAGATACGTAGCTGACTGGTCTAAAAATTCTACACTCGTTCCAATCAGAAACAAAGAAACAGGTAAGTTAGGGTATGTAGATTTTAGTCATACTAATGCTTACGATACTTTAACTAGACCTATTCAAACTATACTTAATAAAGTTCAAGCAGGAGAAAAAGACAAAGATGGAATGATGGATGATTTCTTACTTGGATTAATTGAATCTACAAAAGAAATAGGTTCACCTTTTATTACTGAATCAATTTGGACAGAAGCTTTATCTGATTTAGTTATGAGAGGAGGAGTAACTAGAGAAGGATTTAAAGTTTGGAATAAAGAAGATCCTCCAGGTAAAAAAATATCTTTGGGAATTTCTCATTTAATATCTGCTCAAGCTCCACTAAACTGGAAACAACTTCAAAGAATTGGTTTATCTATGAAACCTATCAATGATAAAGGAAGAATAGATGATAGAGGTAGACAATATGAATTAGGAAATGAATTAATGGGTATAGCTGGCATGAGGGTAGTAGATGTAGAACCTGAAAAAGGAATTATTTATAAGACAGCAGATTATTTAAGAGGTGCTAGAGATTCTAGAAGTTTATTTACTAAAGTAGCTTTAAGAGGTGGAGAAGTTACACCCGAAGCGTTAGTTGATGCTTATATTAATGCTAACAGAGCTTTATTTGAAAATCAAAAAACATTATATAAAGATTTAGAAGCAGCTAAAGTTTTAGATGCTGATCGAAGTAAAATTATTCCTTATGTAATTGGTAAGGTAGGCAAGAGAAGTTACGGTGCTATGAGTAATGGACAATTTATTCCTTATCTTCCATCTAAAAATGTATTTATAAAATCTCAACAAATAACAAAAGAGATTAGAGAAGTAGATCCTACCTATAAAGATCCTTTACCAGAAGCAATGTCAGTAATAGGTAATATTAGAGGAGACTTATTTAATTTAAGTTTAGATACTGATGAAGGATTACCTGATATAATTAATCCACTTAAAATTACTTTAGGTTCGGAACTTTTAGGAGCAGCCCAATTACCTTTTCAACAACTAGGATTTTTAGGAGAAGGTAATGTAACAGGAGTTCCTACAACTGTTGATACTCCTTACGATCAACTGAAATCAATAGATCAAAAAATAGATAGAATAAACAAAGTAGATAGTTTAATATAACACTATGGCAATACAACCAAAAACAACTAGAGAACATATCATATCGCTTTACGGATATATTACAGGATTACGAAAAGACGTTAAACATATGCACGAAGGTATTCACGATTTGGGCGGTAAAATAGATAAGATCTATTGGGTGTTATTGGGTACTGTTGGGGCGGTATCACTTCTGCTATTTGAAAAAGTATTAGATAAAGGGTTTTTATTTTGGTAAGATAGACTATGCAATTAAGTAAACATTTTAAACTCGAAGAGATGATCAAGTCAATGACCGCTACGCGTAAAGGCATTGATAACTCACCAGGAGCAGGTGATATAAAAAATTTGGAGAACGTATGTTATGAAATATTGGAACCAGTTCGTGCCCACTTTGACAAACCAGTTACTATTACATCAGGCTACCGCAGCGAGGCCTTGTGTGAAGCGATCGGCAGCAAAAAAACGTCGCAGCATGCGAAGGGCCAGGCCGTCGACCTGGAAATTGCTGGTATACCGAATATTAAAATTGCTTACTGGCTACAAAATAACGTAGACTTTGATCAATTGATTCTCGAGTTCTACAAAAAAGATGATCCAGCAGGTGGCTGGGTCCACGTTAGCTACAATGAAAAAGGTGCTAACAGAAAACAAGTTTTAACTTACGACGGGAAGAGTTATGAAAACGGTCTTCCTCAAATGGAATGGCGCGACGGTAAAGTTGTAGGTTAGTCTCATGAAAAATAGTTTGTTGGTGCATCAGCACCTTATCATACGTGCTGAAGCTATCAAACCTCCAACAGACGAAGAACAATTAACAGAATGGATGAAAGAATTTGTTGAGTCTATAAATATGAAAATATTTATGGGTCCTTATGTTAAGTACTGTCACATGGAAGGCAATCGAGGAATCACTGCAGTTGCAATTATTGAAACATCACACATTGCTATGCATGTCTGGGATGAACCAGCTCCTGCGCTAATGCAGTTTGACGTTTATAGTTGTGCTAATTTTGATGTAGAAAAAATCTGTGATAAAATCAAAAAAGACTTTAACATTCAAAAGATAGAATACAAATTTTTGAATCGCGAAACTGGATTAGTTGATATATAATTTTTAACAAAAAATACTTTCATCTTAGAAAATCCCACCTATTTCCATATACACCCAAAAAAATCTCCACTACCATCATTCATGACGTGACGATTCATTGGATAATCGTAATATGTACTTAATTTTATTCTTAATATCTCACACAAATCTGAATATATAACTGTATCTTTAAAAAGTTTTAGGTTTGCCAGCATTTTTTCTGTCACAGGCACCAGATGATACATACCATCGGTTAGGATAATTAAATCCATTCTCTCCAGTCCTCATCCATTATTGTATTAGCTATATTCATCTTTTTACGCAATGCTTTTACTATCTTTTCATCTACGGTTTTTGGTGCTATAAAGTCAACGTATGTTACCGACTTCGTTTGACCTATTCTGTGTGCTCTGTCTTCTGACTGTAGTCTTTTTTCTAAATCATATCCATTAGAATAATAAACAACTGTATTTGCACAAGTTAAAGTAATTCCATATCCACCGGTTTGAGGATTACCAACAAAGAATCTTGCAGAAGAGTCTGGGTCCTGAAATTTTTCTATATTTTTTTGTCTTTGTTCTGCCTGAATAGCGCCATAATATTGTACTATAGAGTCATCGCCAAATTCTTTTTGAATTGTCTTTACAATATTCTCTATATCATAGACATAATTAGCCCAAATAATAACCTTACCCTCTACTTCATCTAATAAATTAACAAGTTCTTTTAATCTGTTATTCTTTATTTCTGTAATAGTGTCGTCATCATTCTTTAAATGACCGCAAGTTATTTGGTGTAATCGCATCATTTGGGTTAGAACATGTGGCGCTGTAGCCATTTTACCCTTCAGTTGAGCGAGGGCCGCGGATTTCATAGTAGAATAAGCTTTATTTTGTTCGTCGGTTAAATCTACTTCTCTTCTCGTATAAACTTTTTCTGGTAAGTCCAGACAATCTTCTTTTAATACTCTATAAGAAAACTTTTTAATATTCTCAGATAATTCATCTAGCCTTTGATAACTACCTATTAACTGTACTCTTCTTCCTCCAAAATTTCTTTCAATCATATTGGCGTATCTATTTCTAAATGTATAATAAGAAGTAAAGCCCAATAAGTGTTCATTTAAAAACCCGCATTGCGTGTATAAATCTAATGGGGATTTAGTAACAGGAGAACCAGTAAGAATTCTTCTGTATTTGGCTGCCTTACCTAATAATAAAATTGATTTAGTTCTTTTAGCGCTAGGATTTTTTATAGTAGTAGACTCGTCAATTGCTAACATGGTTTTATGACAACGCATAAACTTATTGGCAAAGTCTAATCCTTTTTTAGTACTCAATGCCTCAACATTCATTATAAGGATGTGAAGGTCATAATCTATTTTAAATAATTGTTGGTACTCTTTATCCTTTGTTTTAGATGTTAAAGCAGTCCATAGTACCGTTTTATGCGGAACGTGGCTAGCTAAATGATTTGGAATTTCTTGAGATAACCAGTTTCTATATACACCTTTTGGTGCTATAATAATGGCCCCATTTATTCTACCTTTATCATAGAGCATAGCCATATTATCAACTAATACTTTTGATTTACCTGTACCCATTTCCATAAAATAACCATACTCAGTTTTATCCCAAGATTTTTCTAACGCAGTTAATTGATGCGCGTATGGCTTTGTTTTAAATTTATAATTCATAATTTTTTTCTACTTTCTAGTTGACAATTATATAAGTACTATTATATAAGATGTCAAGAAATAAGAAATGAAAAATAAAATATTTGAATTATATAAACCTGCTTCTTTAGAAAACTTTTTAGAGTTTCATAAAAGTAATCCTAAAGAAAGATTTGTTTATGTAGTACAACAACCAGCGCCTAACATAAATATATTAAGTGCGTCTGATTTTGGTTATCTTGTAATATGCTTACCTAATAGGGACCAAGCTATTTTTTCTACCGCACCTTATGTGCAGAAGATGAAAAAGAATTTACAAGACTTTCGCAAAGAAGATTATTTACTGGCAGTAGGTGATCCTGTTATAATTGGGATTTCTACAGCAGTTGTAAATGAAGTAACAAATGGACAATTTAATATGTTGAAATGGGATAAACGCGAATATAGATACTATCCATTAGAAGTAGATATGTATCAGAAAGGATAACAATGAGTGAAGATGTAAGAAATATGATGTTAGAAGATTCAGAAGATCTTCTAGATAATGTAGAGATAACTACTATTGCACAAGAATGTGTAAAATTAAAAGCAAAAGAAGATGAGATTGCTTCATTAGAAGAGCAATTAAAATCTAAAAAAGCGGAAGCTGAAGATATTAGCTCTCGTGTAATCCCAGAATTATTAGCAGAACAAGGTTTATCAGAAATTAAATTAGCTGATGGATCAAAAGTTTCTGTTAAAAAAGAATTTAGAGCTACAATTCCTAAAGATGAATTGAGAAGAGAACAAGCTCTACAATGGCTTCGTGACCAAGGGTTAGGAGATATTATTAAAAACAATGTCTTTGTATCTTTTGGTAAAGGAGAAGACAACAAGGCAGAGCAATTGCTCAACCTTGCAGCTGAAAATGGTTTTGAACCACAACAGAAATCTGATGTGGCTTGGAATACATTAACAGCTCTTTATCAGGAGCGTATTCAGGCCGGTCTGGATATGCCTTCTGATTGCTTTAGTCTTTGGATTAAAGATAAAACTAAAATAAACCGGAAATAAATAATGGAGAATGAAAAATGGCTGATGAAATAATGGCTAAAAACAGTGGATCGGTTGCTTTATTTGGCAATGATCTACAAAAAGGTTTTGAAAACATGACGCAAGACGATATGGCGTTACCGTTTGTCAGAATCTTGGGACAACTATCACCACAGGTGACTGATGGTGATGCAAAGTATATAGATGGTGCTAAACCAGGCATGATTTATAATACTGTTACCAGCGAATTGTTCGATGGTAAGGTGGGTATCAAGGTTATTCCTTGTTACTACAAAAAAGATTATCCAGAATGGTCGGATAGAGGGGACGGACCTGGTGCTCCTGTCGCAGTTCACCTTCCGAACAGTCCGGTAATCGCAACAGGTAAGAGGGATGGATCTAAAATTAGATTACCTAATGGTAATTATCTTGAAGAGACTGCTTCTTATTATGTTTTGGTTGAAACAAAAGCTGGAGGAATGACGCCTGCGTTGATTACTATGAAATCAACACAGCTTAACGTTAGTAAAAAATGGAATTCTATGATGAAAACCATACAAATACCTGACGGAAAAGGTGGAATGGCTATCCCTCCTATGCATGGGGTTGTGTATAATTTATCATCTGTATTGCAAAAGAACGACAAAGGTTCTTGGTATGGGTGGTCAATAACACAGAACAGAATCATGGGACAAGAAGATAAGTCTTTATACTTAATGGCTAAAGACTTTAACGGAAATGTCTCTAAAGGAAACGTGCAAGCAAAAGCTGATGTGGAAGAGAAAAGTAAAGATAGTACTCCGTACTAAATTTATTTTAAGGGGCCAGCGATGGCCCCTTTACAAAGAAATGAGAATGTAATATATGGATAAATTCAAACAAATTTTTAGCGGACTAACTATAGCCTATGGACAATATCAGCCCGGTGACAGAGGAGAGAATGGTAAACAAACAGGCAAAGCCTTTATTGTACGTAAAACCGTTACCGACGAACTCTGGAAAGACCATCTTAATGGAAAGGGAGCAGCCCTTGGAATTATCCCTATCACAGAAAATAATGATTGTAGGTGGGGGTGCATTGATATTGACGAATATAACTTTGATCATACTAGCCTCATTAAAAGTATTAGGAAACTTAACCTCCCATTAATAGTCTGCCGATCTAAATCTGGTGGAGCTCACGTATTTTTATTTACAAAAGAAAATATTCCTGCATCATTGATGCAATCAAAATTAAAACAAATGTCTATTATTCTGGGTTATGAAGGTTCAGAAATATTTCCAAAACAAACAGAGATACTTGTTGAACGTGGGGACACAGGTAACTTTTTAAATCTACCCTACTACAATGAAATGAAAGGACTGCGTTATGCTATTAACGATAATGGCGCCGGTTGTACACTTGAGGAATTTTATAAGCTCTATGATGTTTACAGTTGCACAAAAGAAGCCGTTGAAGAAATTAAAACAGAAGAAAAAAAAATAGAAGAAGCATTTCCTGGTGGTCCTCCTTGTTTAAACAAATTGGCAGCAATTGGTTTTGGGGAGGGCTCCAGAAACAATGCATTATTTAATATTGCAGTTTATTATAAACAATCTCATCCAGATACTTGGGAAGATAAAATTGTTGAAGCCAATATGGAATACATGGAACCTCCATTAAGTAATAGTGAGGTTCAACAATTAATTAAATCAGTAAATAGAAAAGGATATGATAAATATAGATGTAAAGACGCACCTATTAATTCAGTTTGTCAAGCTGGCTTATGTAGAACAAAAAGATTTGGTGTAGGTTATGGAGAAGAAGAAATGCCAATTCTTGGAAGTCTTACAAAATATACTTCTACACCACCACAATGGTTTTTAAATGTAGGTAAAATTAGAATTGAATTAAAAACAGAACAATTATATAGCTCACCTTTATTTGCTTTAGCATGTTTAGATCAAGCAAACTTAGTAGTACCAGTACCTAAACCTAAAGATTGGAAACAACATTTTTTAAAACCTTTAATGCAAAACTTACAAGAAGTAGAACCATTAGAGTCTTTAAACCCTACTAATGAAATTATAGGACTCCTTCAAGACTGGACAACTAATAGACAATCAGCAAGAACTCTTGATGATATATTTAATAAATTACCATACACAGATGAGAATAGAGAATTTACTTATTTTAGAATGGAAGATTTTTATAGTTTCTTAAAAAAGAATAATTGGGACATGGATAAAATTAAAACAGGAAATTTAATTAAAAGATTAGAGGATATTTTTATTGAAGAAACAAGACTTAGAGTTAAGTCTCAACAGCCTAGAGTTGTTAAAATTAAAACAATGAAAAAAATAGAAGCAGCAATATCTAAAGTTGAATATCAGCAGGAAGATTTTTAATGAAATATTCTAAAGATGTAGGACCTAATTGGCATTTAAGATTTAGATTAATAATACAAGAACTAACAGAAGAATTAGAACTAACACAAATACATTTAAAAATAGCAGAAAGGAAACTAAAGAAATATGAAGACAATAATACTAGGTCCACCAGGAACCGGAAAAACCACAACGTTGTTAAACTTAGTGGACGAATTTTTAAAAGATGGGATAAGGCCTAGGCAAATAGGCTACTTTTCTTTTACAAAGAAAGCTGCAAATGAAGCAGCTACTAGAGCTGCAGATAAATTTGGATTAGATATAGATAACGATCTTCCTTTTTTTAGAACTTTACATTCCTATGCATTTAATCAATTAGGTATGACTAAAGAAAAAATGATGAAGGTAGAGGACTATAAAGAATTTGGTCAAAAATGTGGCATTCCTATTAAGACAGCAAAATTTTCAAATGAGGATGGTACCTTTAATTCAGATAATGAATATCTTACTATAATAAATACTGCTGCAGTTAAGCGTATGGACTTGTTAGAGTATTACGATTCAAGAAAAAACATATTAGATATAGAAAGAAACACATTATTTTTATTAGCAGAAGAATTAAAAAGATTTAAGAAAGAAAAAAATTTAAAAGACTTTAATGATCTAATAGAAGATTTTTTACTAAAAGAAACTATGAATAAATTTGAAGCTTTGTTTATAGATGAAGCACAAGACTTATCTCTACTTCAATGGGAAATGGTAAGAAAGATCTGGAGTCGTGCAGAAAAAACTTACATAGCGGGTGATGATGACCAGGCTATTTTTAAATGGGCTGGTGCAGATGTAGATCACTTCATAGCTTTGAAAGAAGAAGTAAACGACATTAAGGTTTTAGATCAATCTTACAGGATTCCTGGTGGACCTATTCATGAATTATCACAAAAGATAATAAGTAAAGTACAAAATAGATTTGACAAGGAATATAAACCTAGAGAGCAAATTGGAATTTTAAAAAGATATTCTGACATTACCCAGGTCGATATGAGTAAAGGAGAATGGTTAGTTTTATCGTCAGCAAATTATTTTTTAGAGGATGCTAAAGATTTGTGTGAAGTACAAGGGTGGTACTATCAATATAAAGGAATGAATTCTGTAAGTTTAAAATTATTATTAGCTTTAAATAACTGGGAAGCGTGGCGTAAAGGTGAAAAATTAAATCATTTAGAAATTAAAAATATTTATCAGTATCTTGGATCAAATGTTTTAGTGGGATTTCAAAAGGGAAAAACTTTGCATTCGGACGCGAAGTATACATTAAAAGAATGTGAAGAGCAACATGGATTATTAATAGATAAAGTTTGGTTTGAATCTTTTGAAGGATTGGACCCAATAACAGAACTTTACATTCGTAATATGAGGGCGAATGGTGAAAGAATAAATAAAAATCCTCGTATAATGATGTCAACAATACATGCAGCCAAAGGAGGAGAAGCCGACAATGTTTTATTAATGCAGGATTTAACTAATGCAGCGTTAGAAACTTTTAGTCATGATCCAGATGAATTACATAGATTATTTTATACTGGAGCGACGAGAGCGAAGCGTGAATTGCACGTGTTAGACCCTAAAAATTTTGATCGGGCTTATATATTATGAAGTGCTGGCACTGCAACACAAAATTAATTTGGGGCGGAGATCACGACATTGAAGAAGAAAATGATACTTATTGTATGGTTACAAATTTATCTTGTCCAAAATGTCATAGTCTTGTTGAAGTATATTATCCAAGTGAACAAACATTAAAAGAATATAAAGAATATGAGGAGAAAAAAAAATGAGTAAAGTTTGGGACAAACAAATAGGCGGACAACACTATCAAAAATTTGTAATTCAACCAAGTAAATTTGTAGTTGAAAACAAGTTGTTATTTCCAGAAGGATGCGCTATAAAATATATATGTCGTCATCCGTTTAAGGGAAAAAAAGAAGATTTGTTAAAAGCAATTCACTTTATCGAGATGATTATTGAAAGGGATTATAAGTGAGAAGCACACAAATACCTCTGTTTACACCAGAGACGGAATGGGTTATGCCTGAAGAACTTAAAGATCTTCGTGGGTGTAAAGAAATAGCAATAGATTTAGAAACTAATGATCCACACTTAAAAGAGCTAGGCTCTGGTAATGTGACCGGAAAAGGGCACATTGCAGGCATTGCGGTGGCCGTAGAAGGCTGGTCAGGGTATTATCCGATACATCACGAACAAGGTGGTAATATGGACAAAAACCTTGTTTTAAACTGGTTAAAAGATATCTGTAACCAAGTTGATACTACCTTTATATTTCACAATGCAATGTATGATATCTGTTGGTTAAGATCAGCAGGTGTAATAGTCAAAGGTAAGATAGTTGATACTATGATAGCAGCGTCTTTGATTGATGAGAACAGAATGTCTTATCAATTAAACACACTAGCAAAATTTTATATAGGAATGGGTAAAGATGAGTCTATACTTCAAGCAGCAGCAAAAGAATATGGACTTGATGCTAAAAAAGATATGTGGAGATTGCCTGCATTATTTGTAGGACAATATGCTGAACGTGATGCAGAATCTACACTTAAACTTTGGAAAAGATTAGAGACAGAATTATATCAACAAGAGTTATGGGATATATTTAACTTGGAGACAAAATTATTTCCTTGTTTAGTTGATATGAGATTCAAAGGTGTAAGAGTTGATCTTGAACATGCAGACAAATTAAAAAAAAATCTTATGGATCGTGAGTCTAAAATTGTTAATAAGATCAAAGGTTTAACAGGAATTGATGTAGAAATACATGCAGCTCGAAGTATTGCAAAAGCGTTTGACAAATTAAAGTTACCTTACGACAGAACAGAAAAAAGTAAAGAACCAAGTTTTACAAAAAACTTTTTACAGAACCACCCACATGAATTACCAAAACTAATTGCAGATGCAAGAGAGATAAATAAAGCGCATACAACTTTCATAGACTCTATAACTAAACATGCAGTCGATGGTAGAATACATGCCGACATAAATCAAATACGATCTGATGCAGGTGGAACTGTTACTGGTAGATTTTCTATGAGTAATCCTAATCTACAACAGATTCCTGCAAGACATCCAGAACTTGGACCTATGATTAGATCTATATTTATTCCAGAAGAAAAAACTAAATGGGGGTCTTTTGACTACTCACAACAAGAACCTAGAATTTTAGTACATTACGCAAAACTACAAAATTTAGAGGGAGTTGATGAAATTGTTGGCGCATACAAGGCCGGAGACGCGGATTTCCATCAAGTCGTAGCAGATATGGCAGGCATAGAAAGGAAACAAGCTAAGACTATTAATTTAGGTTTAATGTATGGCATGGGAAAAAATAAGTTAATGTCTGAATTAGGTTTAATGAAAGAGTCCGCTGAAAAATTAATTAAACAATATCACACTAAAGCTCCATTTGTTAAAAAACTTATGGACAATGTATCACGTAAAGCAAATGACAGAGGTAAGATTAGAACTTTATTAGGTAGATCATGTCACTTTGATTTGTGGCAGCCAGTACAGTTTGGAGTCTTTAAACCCTTACCATTAGAACAAGCAAGAAAAGAATATGATGAACCATTAAAACGTGCATTTACTTACAAAGCTTTAAATAAATTAATACAAGGTAGTGCGGCTGATATGACAAAAAAATCTATGGTAGCACTCTATGAAAATGGTATAATTCCACACATTCAGATTCATGACGAAGTAGATATTTCTGTTGAGTCTGATGAAAAGGCAGAACAAATTATAGAAATAATGGAAGCTGCTGTTGAATTAAAAGTCCCTAACAAAGTAGATTACGATGCGGGGGCTAACTGGGGTGAAATTAAATAGTGGCTTATTTAAATGCAAACATACCAATTATAGAGTGTTACGTTCGAGGTAACTATCTAAGAGATCAAAAAGATTCACACGATAAATATTTTGAAGTAGGAATATTTGGTTTTAGTTCTATACCAAACAGAGTACCTATGTTTCATTTTTTAATGGAAGATGGTGGTCTATGGTGGAGAGCACCTATATCAGCTTTTTGTACTAAACCTGGAGTAAAAGAATTACCACTTGATGAATTAGTTATGTGGGATTGTTTTAGTTACAATGTAAGTGTTACAACTTTTTATGAAATTGCAGGATGTACAATGCAATATACATCTAGACGTAAAGTAAAACGGAGAGGTAAGTATTTATTTACAATAGATTGGTGCGCAGGAGACTTTAACGAATTAAATTTTGGTTATTCTGAAAAACCAGATCAACATAAATGTGGTCACGTTATAGAATTAGAAGACGGAAACTACGCAATACAGCCAAATAATAGACTAAAGATATATGATCCTTCTATGGGAGTGGACCCAAACAAAACCTTGATTAATAGATTAGTAACAGATAAAATATATTCCGTAGAAAATTCTGCGAAATGGATCACAGACGAACACGAGAAGGGTATGTACGACTATGATCTTAAAAACTTGGAGGAAAACAATGATAAGTAAAATTAAAGACAAAGTTATGGTCTGGCAATTACACTACAGAACAGAGATAATCTGTGCAGTAGTTGGTTTTGTATTAGGCGCAATTATATTTTAATTATGACAATAGAGGTGGCCAGGAATGAATTATTATTTCACGGGAGTGTTAATTATATTATTTGTTCTAATGGTTTTCTTTATGGAACCGGGATACATACCTAGATGATGGAAAAAATTTTAACTATGTTGGTTGGACTCCTAATTGCATTAGGAGGATGGTCTTTATCTAGAACATTTGAACTATCTACAAATCAAGCAGTACTTGAAAAACAAGTTGAACAATTAGAATTTGAAATAAGAATGATAGATGAAAAAATGGATGAGATGTTTGAGGTAGATGAAGAAATTATGGACCAACATAAAAAACTTTTTGACCAATTAGGACAAAGCAATTCAGGATATAGTTACAACTAATGGCACTCAAAATTTCTGAAGAAGCTGCCGTGCAAATGCCTATGAAGACGGTTGCTAGTTTGATCGCGCTCGTCGCAATCGGAACCTGGGCTTTTTTTGGCATTCAAGAAAAATTAAATTCAAACTCAACAAAATTAGAGTTAATGCAAAAAGATTTAATAGAGAATACAGAGTTTAGAATCAAATGGCCTCGGGGTCAACTTGGTTCGCTTCCCGCAGATTCCGAACAATTTATGATGATTGAAGATCTTTATAAGACCGTAGATAAATTAAGTGAACACATTGAGTCTATGGCTTTAAATAAAATAAATATAGAATTTTTAACAAAACAATTAGAAAAAGCTTTAGAAGATATTGAAGAACTAAAAGATTCTAACAGAGAGATACATTATAAGAATGGAGGCACACATTGACAGAAGTTGTTTTTGCCCTCCTGATGTTCGTAAACGGAGAAATTAAGGAACACCTTATTCAACCTTCGATGGCCCAATGTTTGCGCGGGAAGCGTACGGCGGAGAGACAGTACAGTGAATCTATATCTTACAAATGCTATAAGGGTAAGGCTCAAACCGAGATATATCAAGGTAGAAAAAATATTAGAGCTTTAATTTTAGAATAATGAATAAAAAAGCATATGCTTTTTTTCTTAAAAAGAATAGACCTAGAAATAAAATAGCTCAAGATTTAAGTGATGGACGTTATCATCAACGTGTGGTAAAGAGTAAGAAAGTATATGACAGAAAAAAAATTAAAACATCCAAAAGCTAAATTTGAAACTGAAATAGTAACCGGTGTATGTGGTTCGTGTAATTTAAATACATTGTTAGTAGGAATCGATAATGTTTTTTTTAGATGTATAAGTTGTGGGCAAGATCTTGAACAAAAAGTTAATGGTGTAATTAAGTATATTAAACTTGATAAACCAATAGATCTTACAACTAATGGCAAAGATTAAATTTACCCATTTCATACCACGAGATAAACCTAAAAAACGTGGGGCGCGACAACATAAAAAAAATCTTAACAAACATGAGAAGCGTCAAAAAAAATTAACGCGCTACAAAGGCCAAGGAAAATAATGAAATTTGTATTATTACTCACAATGTGCAGCTATGTAAGCGGCAATTGTTTACCTCCATACCAATGGCCTACGCAATTTGATACGGCTTATGATTGTAGTATATTTGGCTACGAAGAAGCCACTAGAAAATTAAAAGAAATTGGTCCTACAGAGGTCAATAAACATAAGATATCTATTACTTTTTCCTGCTCTGGAATTCAAGAAACCTAAGACTTGCCTGCCGT
>VTLG01013204.1_pt1 | contig 21302 bp, 16 predicted proteins | sample 4694571 | NCBI WGS metagenome assembly VTLG01 (sample SAMN12604809, study PRJNA352737) | marine metagenome | biome: ENVO:00000447; feature: ENVO:00000209|ENVO:00000569|ENVO:01000036; material: ENVO:00002151; isolation source: viral sequences binned using virsorter ... | reverse complement strand
GAAACTATGATAGTTCTGAGTTTGCTGCACAAAGTCCTTTACTTGACGATGATGATGCAATGGAAGCTCTCTGGAAGAAACAATTCTCTCTCGCTGAGATTGTTGCACCAGACCAGTTCAAAACTTATGATGAGTTAAAGACTCGTTTAGATTATGTACTTGGTAACAAGAAGTCCGCTGCACCACAATTCGAGGAGGAGGACATTGATCGTGGAGAAGCAGAAGAGTTAGTAACTGCTGCTGTTTCAAAACCCACTCCTGCGGTAGCAGAAGAAGAGGATGATGCGTTATCCTACTTTGCTAAACTTGCAGAGGAGTAATGAAATATAATCAACTCTGCCTTACTCTATTAGTAATAGCAGCTTGGATTAATTTAATTTTTAAATAGGGGTCTTATGACCCCATTTTCTTTATGGATATAGAAGTTATAGATAATTTTCTTGACAAAGAAAGTTTTAAAAATATACAAACAATATTATTGAACACTAAATTTCCTTGGTTTCTTAATCAGGTTTTAGATGACGATTTATCTAATACACAAAAATATAATTTTCAATTTATTCATTTTTTTTATGATGGTATTAATCCCTCTATATTTTTTGAAGAACTTCAACCAATAATTAAAAAAATAGATCCTTTAGAAATTAAATATATTAAATCAAATTTATTAATTAGAACTCATGAAATAATTAAACATGGTTTTCATGTAGATATTCCATCTTCACCATCTAATTATAGGACTTCAATTTTTTATGTGAACAACTGTGATGGATATACTGAATTTGAGGATGGAACCAAAGTATTTTCTAAAGAAAATAGATTCATTACTTTTCCTACTAAAATGAAACATACAGGTACAACCTGTACAAATAATCATATAAGATTAGTAATAAATTTTAATTATACAATTAAGGGTTGACAGTTTCAGTATTTTCTGTAGATGCTAATGAAGATGTTATGTAATTTGAACTCTTGTCATATTTGATTACATCTCTAAAATCATTGATGAATAATTGTAAATAAGCAGGATTTAATACATCTATTTCTCTTCTTTTTTCATTTTCAGTATATTCATATTCTAAATTAGTAACTGCACGAGCTATATTATCTGTAGCAACAGTATATTCATCTTTATCATCTAATTTATTATTACCTGCTTGTGATATTAATGTGTATTCAGTATTGTATTTTGTTCTTGAACCATCAATTTTAAAATCAGCATCCACTATTAATTCTGGAGGTAATATTAATCTATTATTGTTATCTCTTATTTCAAATGTTTCAAAATGATGATTCGCATTCATCTCTACTTCAGAACCGTATTTTGATAGTGCAAAATCATAAACTTGATAATCTTGCATAGGCCATTCATGAGTGATATTTGTGATTCCAGAAACTAATATGACAACGTAGTCTAGAGTAGAATCGCCATACAATTCCTCTGCTATCATTTCTGGTCTATCACCAATACCAATGGTAAACTTATCAAGTATACTTACATTATCTTTTAAGTAATCGTAAATCTTAGTACGACGAAATAAATTTTTTATTAGTACATAATCCCTAGAGGAATTTTTATGTGCTAAAGGTGTTTGAAATGCAATATTAGGTAACTCTCTAAAATATCCCATTAGTATCCTACCCCCATAGATGATGCTGAATCGAATGTAAATGGATCATAATCCTCAGAGTAGATTGGGTTGAGTTCTTTGAATGTTAGATTCATTCTTATACTAACGGGAGAACCATCAGAATAACTTGCATATGTTCCAGTATTAGTGTAATTTACATTCATTCCAGTAAGAGCACACATTTTAAAACTATTCAAAAATGGATGATCTTGACCATTATGTAAGTAACGGAGTGAAAATACATCAGGAGATTTAAGAAATATACCACTTGCACTTCCACCATTTAAAGTGCCAGCTTTGGGAGACATTGCCATTTTAAATTGTCTTATAATTCTTTTTACCTCTAACATTTCTTCTGCGTATCTTGGTGTAAATGTTACGCTGAATGGGAATGTTCTCAAACTTACTCCACCAAATAATAATTCTAAGTTAGAGTTTAATACTTGACCTGTTGTTCTAGCGATTAAAGAATTACGATTAACGTTTCCACCTAGAGCATTGATAGCTGCACCACTTATACTATTTGTGATTGCATTTCTTATCTCAGGTGATAATCCTGGTAATTGTATATCACCTTGAAGTAAATCTAGTGCTTCCTGAAATGTGCCACCTGCATCTTTTTGGAATGCACTTGCAGCAGCGACTCCAGCAAGTTGAAATATGTTCATCTCATCTTCACCCCAAGTCACTACATTAGAATCATTAATCTCTTGAGGTATTGGTAACTCTACATAATATTTAATTTTTTGGTTTCGACTCATGCGACTATTTGCATCAGTCGCATTCATTCTAAAATTACTATACTTAGTATATTTGTCTCCAGTTTTATATACTTTATTACCTATCTTACCTCCCTCTAAAACATCTTGAGTTGTTTTGTCATATTTTAATGAAAGACCAGTGCCACTTGTAGGTGGAACATATTCAAGACATTTTATAAGAAAAGTATCACCAGTATGTTCATTGGGACCTCTTGCAAGAGGATACCCCAATCTCATCTTTAAATTTTGTCTTCTTGGTGTTTGTTTTTTTGCATTTGTGCCACCTACAGGTTTTGTATCACCCCTAAATTTTGTTTTCTTTGCACCATACTCCGAAGTAAAATCAATATCTTTACCTTTCGTCTCTTGTAATTTTCTATTTTCTTCTGGATCTGGATGAAAAGTAGCTAACCCATGCTTTTTTATTAGCTCTGCCCTTGTAGGTTTGCTATTTTTTTTCATCCACTGCCGTTTGACTGGTTTTGATGGCATTATCTCAATCTATTTTTAACTATTTAGACGTATTTTGACAAAAGGTAAAGTTCTAAGATCTCTTAACTCCATTTCATCTACCTTATACAATCCACCAACCACCTCTGGAAAGGTATACTGTCTCATTTCTCCCCAATGATAATTTAAACCACGAAAACCCCATTGAAAAACATCTGTCACTGCTACTAGTGGATGCTCGTCATAAGCTATATTTGGTGTTTTTGGTTTATATACAAAAACATAAAAGTTACCAGCTTCAGGAACATTACTACCTTCAGTTAATACTCCTAATATTTCTTGTGCTAAATCATCTGGACTTTCATTGCCCACAAGATTTTTCATTACTGGATCGAGTCTACTCATATTCCTAATTCTTTTTCTGTTACTACTTTAAATTCCCATTTACGATCAGCACAAAATTCTTTTGCCATTTTCCATTTTGCTTGGTTTTTTGCATATTCATATGCTTCACGAATATATCCTTTTGTTTGTCTTTTAGGTTTAACTGGTGGTTTTGTCTGTTTCGCTGGTTTGACTTCTATCACATAATTTTTTATTCTTCCATTAGTTTCTTTAACTTTCATATAAAAATCTGGGAAATATCTATGCACTCGATTATCAATCGGGGAGCGATAAGGTATCGCTATTTCTTCACTTGCCCACTCTAATATATTTTGATTCTTATCGCAATACACCATAAACTTTCTTTCCCAAAGTGATCTGTAAATTATATTAGTTGGATCACCTTTATACTTTCTAGGAAATGATGGATAGTATTTTCCCTTATAAGACATCTAAATAACTATACTATAATTGTATTTAGAGTGCCAGCACCAAGACCGAGTAGAATATCAGATATAATGCCTAAGTTGCAGAATGTAGCTCAGACATCAAATTATTTTGTAAAATTTTCATTACCACCAACAGGTTTAAGATCACACTTAAGAAGAAAAGGAATAAATGATCGTTTTATAGCTGAGGATGTTGGTCTTCTTTGTTATGATGCATCTTTGCCTGGTAGTGCACTTGCATCACAAAATATCACAGGTGATTTTCAAGGTGTCGTCGAAAGATTTGCTCATACTCGTAACTTTACTCAGATAAATTTTGAATTTTATGTAGATAATGAATATAAGTCTCTAAAGTTTATAGAACACTGGATGGAATTTATAACTGGTGGAAATCAAGTAGATCCTGGTGGCGATACATATTATTTTCAATTAAATTATCCATATGAATACAAATCTAATGATACTCGTATTGTAAAGTTTGAGAAGAATCATTTTCAATTCTTAGAATATCGTTTCATTGGTTTATTTCCACTATCACTTAACTCAACCAAAGTTCAATATGGTAATACTCAGGTTTTAAAAGCAACAGCACAGTTTAGTTATGACCGATATGTTGCTGGTGAGTCTTCATCATTAGCTAGAGATTTAAGAAGAGCATATAACGAGTTAGGATTTGGAAGAGGTAATATAGTAAAAGATGGTATGAGTTTGAAGAATTCACAATTAAATTCTTTAGCAGAGAGATCAACTTATAGTTTTCTCAATCAGGATAATCCTGTTGGTGAATTTACTCAACTTACTGACTTCTCTAACCCTGTTCCAGCATCTATTAATTTATTAGGAACCATAGGTGCAAACCCACCTGGCATAAATCCATAATCTGTGCTATAATAAGTTTACAAAACCACTATAAATAGTGACACTGAAGTGCTTAGAATATTATGCCTTTACCAAAAATTGCAACACCGACTTACGAATTGGTGTTACCTTCGTCAAGTAGAAAAATAAAATTTAGACCCTTTTTAGTTAAAGAGGAAAAAATTTTGATTCTTGCAATGGAATCTCAAGATTCTAAACAAATTGCAAACGCAGTTAAAGATGTTATATCTCATTGTATACTTACAAGAGGTATAAAGGTTGAAAAATTATCCACATTTGATATTGAATACTTATTCTTAAATATTCGTGGTAAATCTGTAGGGGAAGATATAGAAGTAATGATTACTTGTCCTGATGATGGAAAAACACAAGTTCCAGCATCTATTAATATTGACTCTATAAAAGTTATTACCAGTGATGAACATGAAAAGGATATTAAATTAGATGAACAATATACATTAAGGATGAAATATCCTTCTTTGAATGAATTTATTAAAACTAATTTCGCTGCGACTGATAATGTAAATGTTGATGATACTTTTGATTTAATCGCATCATGTATAGATCAAGTGTATAATGAAGAGGAATCTTGGACTGGTGCAGATTGCACTAAAAAAGAATTGAAAGATTTCTTGGAGCAGTTAGACTCAAAACAATTCAAAATGGTTGAAAAGTTTTTCGAGACAATGCCAAAATTATCACACACGGTCAAAGTAACAAATCCAAACACTAAAAAAGAATGTGAAATTAAATTAGAGGGGCTACAGAATTTTTTCGTGTAGCTATGGCTCATGAAGATCTTGCGTCATATTATAAATTGAATTTTGCTTTGATGCAGCACCATAAATATAGTTTGACGGAGCTTGAAAATATGATGCCTTGGGAGAGAGAAATTTATGTTTCACTTTTACAACAGCATGTTGAAGAAGAAAATCTAAAAGCACAACAAGAAAGGAATAGTCTTTAATGGATGAGGAACAAGGATTAGCATCGCCACTAGCAGGTAGTATAAGGGGTATTAGGAGAAGTATATCTTCTAATGTCTTGACTGGTGGTGCTGCACAACCTCAACCTGACCCACAAGTTACCAATTTATTACAACAAAATTCTCTACAACTCACAAACGTTTCAACTCAGTTAGCGAATATATCTGGTCAAGTGACTGGATTAGAAGCTTCTTTAGGTGGAATAAAAGAAAATTTAGCGTTAAGCGATGCATTAGATAGACAAAGAGAAGCAGCAAGTCAAAACAGAGAGAGAATATTAGCAGAGCAAGGATTAAGAGAGGGAAAAGAGAGTGCTATTGAATCTAGAATTCAACAAGCGTTAACAGCACCAATTCGTAAAATAGCAGAAAAAACTCAATCAGGTTTATTAAATTTAAGTAAGTTTTTCTTATATTTGACTGGAGGATGGTTAACTCAAACAGTCATGAATATGATTGATGCTAACGCAGAAGGAAATGTTGACCTAATGCAGAAGCTTCAACGAACACTTCAAAGGCAATTATTAATCGCTGGTGGAACAATACTCGCTCTGACACTTGGGTTCAAAGGAATATTAAGAGGAATAACTTTTCTTGGAACATCTGCACTCAGAATAGGAAAGGGTGGATTTTTAAGGAGACCATTTCAATCTATAGCTGCCAACATTAAGAGTGGTGCACTTCTTTTAACTGCTGGAGGTCTTGTAGCAGCGGGAGCTGCAGGACTATCACCAACAAATACGATTGCAGGTGATGCTGTTGTAGGTGGAGGTTTAGCACTTGCATATAATCCTGTATCTAAGTTTGTTAAGGAAAGATTTAGTAAAGTCATCGGTGCTCTTGATAAAAAGTTTGGCACAAATATGGCAAAAAAAGTCGCACAAGAGACTGCAAAAAATAGTACAAAGGTGGTGACACCTTTGGTACAGAAAGGTATCTTGGGATTTTTAAAACGAGGTGCAAGTTTTATTGGTAGAATTGGTGGACCTTTATTTACATTTGTATTAACTCTGATGACTCCTGGTGAAGGGATTGGATCGGCTCTCGCTGCTGCTGCTGGTTTTGCTGCTGGTGCTAAAGCGGGTGCTGCTGTTGGTGCTGCTATCGGTGCCTTGTTTGGTGGAATTGGAGCTGTACCTGGTGGTATAATCGGTGGTATTATTGGTGGATTTTTAGGAGAAAGTGCTTTCAAAGGTATATTCAAGGGTATCAAGGCGATGTTCGGTTTCAAAGTTGGAAATGAACAACAAGAGACTGAAGAAGGAGGAGAAATCGGACCAGCAGTTTTAGGCACTAAGATAAATGAGTCAGGAGCATTTAGTATGCCTGGTGGTTCAACAGGCACAGTTGATTCTCTTAATGAGATTGGAAGAAAAAATAGAATTGTAATAGACAGTTTGAAAGACAATTCTGCAGCTGCAATGATAACTCCTAAATCAAAAAATAAATCAGAAGTAGCAACAGCAATATCTACAATCGAAGAGGGTGCTCCTACAATAGTAAATCTTAATGCTGGTGGTTCAAATGACGGTAGTGGAAGTGCACCAGAGGCAGTATCATCTTCAGATAAATCTACAAATGCTTTACCAAATATTGGATTTGATAAAACTAATATTCATACCATGTATGCTACTTCTCAGTTTGGAGCTAATGCATAATGTCTATAACTTCAAGAAAAAATTCTTTGTTCAAATCATCGATTAGTATTAAATCGATTGGTAACACAGCGACTTCTTTTTTAAAATCTTTAACAAATTCAAAGATAATTGCTCAAGAAATAACTGAAAAAACGAGAGAAACAAATAAATTTAAAAGAACATTAATAAGTAATGATAATAAATTTTTTAGAAAAAGACAAGAGAATATAAGAAGAAAAGATCGAGAAGATGAACTAGAGGCATCACAAATCACAGGTGTAACAAAAACTCAGGGAGCTGTCTTAGCAAAAAGCACAAGAGGTTTCTTGGGTAGAATTCTAAACTTCATAGGAATTTTATTAATAGGATGGGCAGTTAACAATTTACCAGGAATTATAAAGGGAATACAAACTTTAATAAGAAACATCATAAGGATTGGAGGAATTCTTGGATTTTTTGTAAACGGAGTTAAAGATGTATTAGTAGGCATTGGATCTTTAATTACCAATACAATTAGTAGTATAACTGGGTTTGATTTTCTAGGAGGAAAAAAAGAGGTTGAGGATGGATTAGAGGGAGCACAGGCTAACATAATGAAATCTCAGAGAGAATTAGTTGAGTCTGCAAATTTATTTACAGATGAAGATGCTTTTGGAATTCCAAAACCACCTGGATTTGATGTTGTTGATAAACCTACATTTGGAAGTGAGTCACAAGGTCAAACTCAAACTACTCAAAGCACTGAAACAGATCAAACTGTATCTGAATCTGATGCATCAGAAGTAGATGAATTAGTAGACGAGATTGATAAAAAATTAGATGTTGATAAAATAAAGGTAGATGACAATGAGTTGGCACTTGTAATTGAAGGAGTTAAATCTGACACCGAAGGTGTTACTGCTAGTGATACTCCTGTAGGATCAAGCAATAAAACCTCTGCTGGTGTTGTCAGTGCTGAAACTGTTACAGATCCTAGAGATGAATTAAAGAAGAAACAATCTGAGTCAATAAAAAATAATAATAAAATAAAAGAAAAATTAAATACTAAAAAACGAGGTTCAACTTTTATTGAGTCAAAGGATAGCATTGATAATATTAATAAGAGTGTTACTCCAACAGAAAATACTACTCTTGCTCCTGTTGATACATATAATCCTGATTTTGAAGGTGGAGAAGGTGGTAAGCGAAAGGTAAATTTAGCTTCACTAGTAACACCAACTAAAAAAAATGTTGATGTTAAATCTACAAAGAAAAAAGGACCTATGGTATATGTTGTTACTAATCAGGTAAATAGTGGAGGAGGTGGGTCTGCACCTATGATTGGAAGTAGTGGTGGTTCTTCATTAAATATACCAGAAGTAAATGATGAAAAAATGTTAATGAAAATGCAAAGCACATCATCCCTTAAGTATACCTAATGGCTGCAGTAGATAAATCACTTTACGAAAAATTTACGATAGAATCAGTTGATCAAAGTAAGACCGCTGACATATCTGCTGGTGTTGTAAACTTCAGATATTACGAAGATGTGTACTCACCAATGTTAACTGCGACTGTGGTTGTAGCTAATACTGGTAACGTTATTGAAGGAGATGATGGCAAGATTCAGTCTCTATACAATGGTTTTCCATTGAGAGGAGGAGAGAGAATCCAGATAAAAATTGCAGGTAACTCAGATGATAACGAGGGATTAGAATTAAATGATCTTTATGTTGGTTCAATTACTAATGTGATGATAGAGTCTGGAAGAGAGATATTTACTTTGAATTTGGTTTCAAGAGAAGCAATCACAAATGAAACTGTAAGAGTTGGTAAAAAATTTCCAGTTGCTCAGAAGATATCTGACAGTGTAAAAGATATTTGTGAAAATTATTTGAGTACAGATAAGTTGTATGATATAGATGAAACTATGAATCCTTATGGTTTCTATGGAAACATGAGAAAACCATTTACCATATTAACTATGTTGGCATCTAAGTCTGTGCCTGGTAATGTATCAGGAAAAGATGCTACTGCGGGATATTTTTTCTTTGAAACTCAGCAAGGATTTAGATTCAAATCTATCGACTCTTTAATTAGAACTGAACCTTTCGCAGAAAAATATGTTTATTCACCAGGTATTGTAGATAGTAATGATACAACAAAAGATTTTAAAATATTAGAATTTTCTACATCTAAGAATCAGAATCTTCTTGAAAATCTTGAGAGAGGAGCATTCTGTAGTCACCGTAAATATCTAAATCCATTAACTTTTGAATATACACCAAGAAGTCAAACTGTATTCAAACTAGAGGATTATTCAGGAAATATTGAAAATTTAGGTGCGGATATAGACGTTGTTTTACCAAGTCTTAGTTCAAGTGATAGTAGAACATTAGCAAGTGTACCAAGTAGATATGTTACGGGTATACTAGATATAGGTATAACAGATAAAAGTGTATCAGAACTAGGAAACGCTGATCCAGCGAGAATACATTCTCAGGCTATGATGAGATATAATACTCTCTTCACTCAAATTCTTACTATGACAATACCTCTTAATACAAATCTAAAAGCAGGTGACATACTTGAATGCGAATTCCCTAGAATAGATCAGGAAAAAAGAAAGGAACCAGACCCAGAACAAAGTGGATTATATTTGATAAAAAAACTGACTCATTATTTTGATGCAACAGGATCTTATACAAAGTTACAACTTGCAAGGGATACAACTGGGAGGAAAGCGAAATGATTGAAAATACATTAATGCAAAGTAATTTTCTCGGAAGGGATGGTTTTAAATGGTGGGTTGGACAGGTAGCTCCTGAAGATGTGCAAGGAGCACAGATAAATCGTGGTGGATGGGGACAAAGAGTTAAAGTAAGAATCTTGGGATATCATCCTGATGATGATGTTGAGTTGACTAATGAAGATTTACCTTGGGCACAAGTCCTAATGTCACCTGAGTCTGGTTCAGGAAAAGGTAATAAAAATAGACCAATAAGAATCGCACCAGGCGATACTGTTCTTGGATTCTTTTTGGATGGAGATACAGCACAACAACCAGTCATTTTAGGAGTCTTTGGTAATACAAGACAATCACAGTCAGTACAGACTGATGATTATCAACAACCTTTTTCACCTTACTCTGGATACACTAGCAAGGTTCAACCAGATGACTTCATGATTAAAAATGAGGTTGGTGATAGCAGTAAAAGTAGTCAGAAATCAGCCCGTCATGTCGATCATGACCTTGCTAAAAAAATTGAAAATGCGAGTGGTGAAATTGAGAGAGCAGCCAGTTCTGCTATTGGAATGAAAATAACATTTGGTGATACCAGTGGTTCTAGATCAAAAATAACGAAGGCGAAGGGTGAAATAGAAAATGCGGTTAACGCTGTAAAAAATGCAACTCCAACACAAAGACTTAATATCATAAATGGTGTTTCTCGTAAATTGACTGGACTAGCATCTGGAATGACGGGCGACATTATCAATACTACATACGCAGATTTAGCACCTAAGTTGAATCAAGGTTTACATAAACTTTATAAAGATGTTTATGGAAAAGTTCTACTAGCAACTCAGAACACTGCGATTGCAAAGATAGCAGCAAACAAAGCTCAAGTTGCAATGGTCGGACCTACTAAAGCAATACAAAACTTTTTACCATGTGCAGCTAAAAACATTACGGATAATATGTTTGGTTCTGTAAGAGATTTGTTGACTGGACTTTTAGATAATGTTGAGAATTTTGTATCTTGTATTGGTGATCAATATGTTGGTGCTTTATTTAATAATATAATTGGTGGTATCAATAATGAAATGAGTGACTTAATAGGTGGTGTTTCAAAAATATTTGATGGTGATTTAGCAGGTATGTTAAGATCAAAAGCAGAGGGTTTATTAGGTATAGCAAATGCATTCAATTGTGATTTACCCACTGCAGATTTAGGTTCAAAAACAAATAGTTGGATTATAGGTAAAGGTCCTAACAATATTAATCTAGAAGATATTTCAAATAAAATATTAGCAGTTGCTAATGCAGCACAATCATTACAAGAGGCAGCAGGAAGTCCTGGTGGTGTCTTAGGGAATCTAGGGTTATTTGATTTTTTAAGACCTGACGTAAATACACCTGGTTTTAGTAGTCAATTAGGTGATTGTTATACTGGACCTCCATTAAATTGTTCTGGTATCAAAGTAAATCTTTTTGGAGGTGGAGGAGAAGGAGCAACAGGAAAAGCAATTTTGGGTATGATAGTAGGAGATACTTTTGCTGAACAAACTGGTAGTTTATTAGGAATACAAATGACTAATGGTGGTTCAGGTTATAGAACTCCTCCTTTTGTAGAGATAGTGGATAATTGTAATCAAGGATACGGAGCAGTTGCAAGAGCAGTTGTAGATTATGATCCAAAATCACCTACTTATCAACAAGTCATTGATATTTACGTTGTGTCACCAGGAGAAAATTATCCAATAATCGAACCTGTTGATGATGACAATGTATACACTGTAGATCATGTTGTTGTCGTCAATTCTGGTGAAGATTACACTCAGAATGATGTAATAACCGATGACAAGGGTAATATCTATACATTCTTCTTAGATAATAATGGTAAAATATTAAATGTCATTCCACCTAATCCAGCAAATACAAACGTAGAACCAGTTACAGTTACACCTCAAATAACTATAAAAACTTCAACTGGATTTGGTGCTGTACTAAAAGCACAAATTTCACCTAGACCAGAATATCAAGGTGAGATTAAACAGGTTATTGATTGTATTACTCCTCGTGATGGTATAGTAGGATTTGTAAATGGTGAGGCTTACTACGGACCGTTCCATGTCATGAGAAATGGTGTAAAAATGACTGGTGCAAAACATTCTGATACTGATATGATAATATATGATACTCCTCAACAAAGTAGAACTTCTACCGCTATTATGTCTAACACTTCAAATACAATCACTACAGTAAGTTCACCCGTATATCCAGTTTCCTCATCTACTCAAGGACCTCAAGGTTCACCAGCACCAACAACTCCATCGAGTCCACCTGCATCGCCACCATCAAGTCCACCTGCATCACCACCAAGCAGTCCTCCAGCGTCACCACCTTCGAGTCCACCTGCATCACCACCTAGCAGTCCTCCCTCTGGTGGCTATGGTTACTGATAAATATTATTACTAGAAAAGAATTATGGGACAAAGACCAGAAGATCAACAAAATTGGCAAAATAGACAGTACGATTCATACGGACCTCATTTCAGAATCGACACTGGTAATCCCCAAATGGGATATAATGGTACTGTTGTTTATGATTTGTTAGGTTCTGGAAGTGATGGAAATACTAGCACGGTAGGAATGAATCATGGTGGATTATATCACATATACAATGATCAATGCATTGAAATAGTTGGTGGTCAAAAAGTTGATGCTGGTGGTGTTTGTGTTAATATTATAGGTTCGAGTGGAGATGTGACTATAACAGCATTAAGTAATGGTGATGTAAAAGTTACTGGAGCAAATATTATTTTAGATGCTGATAAAAATGTTGAAATAAATGCTGGAGGTGACTTTAGAGTTAAAGCTAGCAATTCTATTAATATGAGTTCAAATACTTGTTATATCAAAGCACCATACGGAAAGATAAGAGTTAGAGAAGTTGGATGGATGGGTGGTGTTTTTGCTGGTACTAGTGTGTCCGAAAGTGTCTGGGGTGCATAATGTCAAAATTCCAATCAGGTGGTGTTCCAGTTCCCGATTACGACGCTGCTGATTCAACTAATATTAATAGAAAGGCTGAATTTACCGAAGACGTATTCATCTATGGTAAATTATATGCTGCGTTAGATTCAAAAGATATAACATTCGAGGAAGTTCAACCTTTTAAAAGTGTAAGGATAACTGAAAATTTTTCTGTATCAGGTTTCTCAACTTTTTTTAATGCTGATGTTGATTACCTCACGGTATATCAGAGACATAATGTTGGTTTAGGGGGAACTGTCTTTGTTGCAATATCATCTACTTCTGATGCAGAGGGTCAAGTAGGAGGTAGAGTTGGAATCGGAACTACTCAACCAGATGATTTATTTGAGGTAGGAAACGATTCTTTTTTAGTAACTAATCTTGGTAGTGTCGGAATTGCAACTACTCAACCAGCACAAAAGTTTCAGATTAATTCAGAAACTAATTCACTAGTGGTTTCTGATACTGGAACTTTAGGAGTTGGTACAGATAATCCTGGTAATTTTGTTGGACTTAATGATAACGCTCATGGAGTTTTAAAGGCAGATTTCGATGGTAGCATAAGAGTATCTAGAAACATATATGATTCATCTGGATCACCAGGACAAAATGGATTCTTTATGAATCGAGATGCAAATGGTATTCGTTGGGTATCATTTACACCTGTTGAAACTGAGGGTGTATTTCTACAAAATGAGGGAACTTTTGTTCCTGCTGTTGGAGCCGCACAGTCATTCACAGTATTAAATTTTACTCAAAGAAATAGTGATGGTTTAGGTACAGATACTTTAGAGGCAACTGCACAAGATCCAACACAAACAACAGGTATAGCAACTATTTTCACTCAAGATTTATGGGGTCATAGTGGAACTGGTCAGAATGCAGCGATTTATAGACAATCAAGAGTAGGTATCAATCAAGCTAATCCTTCAACTCAATTAGATGTTGCTGGTGATTTTCATGTTTCTCAATCAGTTGATTTTGATGCAGCTTTAAACGTTGATGGTGGTGTAACATTTAATTCTAATCTAGATGTAGATGGTCTTGTTACTTTTAATAATTCCCTTGACTCAACATCTATAACGAGTGGTTCAGTAATAATAGATGGTGGTGTTGGAGTTGCAAAGAATTTAAATATTGGTCAAAATGTAAAAATTGAGGGAGCTGATGATAGCACTGATAAAGATACAGGTTCATTAGTAGTTGATGGTGGTGTTGGTATTGAAAAATCAATTAATATTGGTGGTTCAGGAGTCATCGCTGGAAGACTTGATATCGAAGATCAAACAGATTCCACTTCCCCGACAGATGGCTCAGTGGTTATTGATGGTGGAATGGGATTAGCAAAAAGTTTACACTCAGGTGGTAGTGGAACTTTTGCAGGAAGATTAGATGTAGATGACCAAACACAATCAAATGATACTTTATCTGGAGCTGTGGTAGTTGATGGTGGTGTTGGTATTGTTAAAAATTTAAATGTAGGTCAAAATGTAAAAATACAAGGTAATTTAGAATTAGAAGCACAACTAACAGATTTCTTTGGTAATCAAGGAGTTGGTGCTTGTAAGACTGATTATCGTTTATCATCTTTTAATGTCACTGGTGTTGGAGTAGGAGTCTCTTGGAGACCTTCAGGAGTTCAAACTAAGAGAACACTATGGGTATCTAAGAATGGTTGTGATACTAATAGTGGACTTCTAGAAGGTGATGCGAAATATACTATCGCTGCTGCAGCCGCTATAGCACAGGAAGGTGATACAATTAAAGTAAGATCAGGTGTTTACATAGAAAATAATCCAGTAGGTCTTAGGACAGATGTGGCAATCACAGGTGAAGATTTACGATTAGTCACTGTTGTTCCAAGTAATACTAATAGAGATGTATTTCATGTAAGAAGAGGTTGTTTGATTGAAAATTTAAGTTTTGCAGGAGCAACAATTACAACAAATCATCCTCGATGTGGTGCTGTTGCTTTTCCACCAACACAAGAGAGTGTTAATTCAGGATTAGATTTTCAAGCAATTTCAGGATTTACACCATTAGGACCTGCAAATGAAGGTGCTGCAGGGAGATGGAGATCTCCTTATGTAAGAAACTGTACTAACTTTATGACTGGAAGTATTGGTATGAAAATAAATGGTGATCATGCTGACGCTGCCTTTACTGGAACTAATAATGGTGGTCAGGATTTAAAATCAATGGTTTGTGACTCATTTACACAATACAATGAAGCAGGTATAGGAGTTTCAATATCTAATAATGGATATGCACAATTAGTTTCTATATTCACAATTGGATGTGAAATTGGAATAGGAGTATCTTCAGGTGGACAATGTGACTTAACAAACTCAAATAGTTCTTTTGGTATAAAGGGACTAGTAGCTGATGGATTTGGTGATATTGAATTTACTGGTATTACTACTAATGGTGCGACTGATGCACAGTCAGATACAATCGTAAGTGTTGATACAAAAGATAGTGGTAATAATATAAGAATACCTTTTGATGGACAAGGTGTATATTTTGAATTAGATATGAACAATTATGATGATACTACTTCAACAGATACAGTCACAGCTCCTTTACAAGTTATAAGATCAATAGAAGTCATCAATGGTGGTAATGATGGTGATTATAGTGCTGGTGCTCCTCCCATCATCACTTTAAATGAATCACCACAAGGACCAGAATCAATTCTACCTGAATTTTCACCAAACGTAAGTGCTGCTGGAACTATAACTTCTGTTGATGTTCTTAATAGTGGTCGGAACTTTTTACCAACTCAAAATCTAACAGCAACCATATCAAGTGGTAATGCAACTTTTAAAGTAAATACAGATCCAATTTTATTTACTGTAAGTGAGGCAACTGATTCATCTGCAATTTCAGGTATATCAACAGTTACATTTAATGAATTTATACCTTATCCTGTGTTTAATGATACACCAGTCAAATTTGTAAGATTAAGTCGTATTATCACTAGTTCACATTCTTTTGAATATATCGGTGCAGGTACAGACATAAATACATCGAACCCATTCCAAGGTGGAAAACCGATACCTGAGAATGAAGTGATTGCTATAAATGGTGGACAGATTCCATTTACTAGCACCGACCAGAAAGGTAACTTTAGAATTGGTGATGGACTGACCATAGATCAAACAACATCAACAATTCGAGGTAGAGACTTCAACAGGGCTATCCAAGCACAATTAACACCACTGATATTAGCATTGAGATAATATGGCAATCGCACCAGTCAATAAATTTGTATCCATTGCAGTTCCTGTTGCACCAGGTCTGCAGAAGTTGTATGAGGTTCCGACTGGTACATCTGCATTATTATTGTATACTCAAGTATCGAATGTTGGCATAGGTGTTACGTATCCCACAGTTACATTTACTCAGAAAAGAACTTCAAGAAGTACAGGAAATACAAGAGATATAAGAGTTGTAAAAGATGCTGAAATACCTCCTAACGATGCAGTCATCTTAATAGATGGTAGATTAGTTTTAGAAAAGACTCCGTTAGTTTTAGATCAAATATACATTCAAGGTACACAAGAGGGAGTAGGTATCATCACAGATGTAACTTATGATGAACCCTCTGGTATTGCGACTGTATTTACAAAGACAGATCATAATTTTAATGTTACTGATCCTATCACTTTAAGTGGTATTGCATTTACATGTTCAGGTAGCACAGGTATTACAACAACAATATTCCCAGATCCTCAACAGTCATATACAGTTGATACAGTTGCAGATGCTAAACAATTTTCTACAGTCGTAGGTACAAGTAAAGGATACCCACATTTTTATAATTCAGCTATACATTATTTTGAGAGAGCGAGAGTTGATGCAGTCACAGTCGTAAACAGTCAGGATGGTAATCCTGCAAATGGAACTAAATTTAATGTGACTGATGCAGTCTATAATGGTGGTCCAGGTACAAAAACTATTCATGGTATATCACTTGCAGCTGGAGAGATAGTTTTAACAATTGGTACTCATAATTTACAGGCAAATGACACGATATCAATAGCAGATAATTCTTTAATTTTCACATGTACAATGGATAATCGTGCAACTGAGCATGCGTATCCAAGGTCAACTGATCCAGCATCTACAAACACATCAGACTTTAATAATGGTGTATTACCAATATCAATATATTCTTCAACACAAGTTAGAGTTCAGGTAGGGGAAAGTAACTCTGGTGGTTTCTTTGCACCACTTCAAATGGAACTGATTGCAAGTATCCTAGAAAATAGTACGTCGTAATATGCCAAAGTATCTAAGTGGCAGAGCAAAAAGAGTACCGCAAGATCAATTATCTGAAGACAGATATAAGTATCTTGGATTAGATCAAGCGGAACCAAACTTATCAGACCCATTGGTAAGTCCTCCTGTCCCTGCTGGAGCACAATATCAATTAGTAGCAGTTCCAGGTCATCCTGGTAAAAGATATTGGGTGCCAGTTGGAGGATCACTAATTCCTGGTGCTATTACGATTTTTGATGAAAATAGTCCTGTATCTGCTGCCAGTAGTGTTACTCAATTAAATTTTGTTGGTGCTGCTGTTACTGCAAATGTAAGTGTTCAAAATCCATCTGGACATCCTGGTATTGCTGCCACGATTACAGTCAATCCAGTAACTATTAGTGATAATCCTCCCGCAGGTGCTAGAAATGGTGAATTGTGGTGGGAGAGTGATAATGGAGATTTATTTGTTTACTATGAAGATGGAGATAGTGCACAATGGGTAACAACTAACACTGGGGGAGCAGGTCCAGCAGGAGATAAAGGACAGAAAGGTGAAACGGGCTTAACAGGAACAACTGGTTCTTCAGGTCAGAAAGGTGATAAGGGAGACAAAGGAGAAAAAGGTTCTGTCGAAGCACAGGGTAATAAAGGTGAAAAGGGTGAAATAGGTATTGGACAAAAAGGTGAACCTTCGACTGTCACAGGTCCTCAAGGTCCTACTGGTGCTCAAGGACCTCAAGGATCAACAGGTACTAAAGGAGATAAAGGAGACACAGGAATTCAGGGTATAGCAGGTCCAGTAGGACCAACTGGACCTACAGGTGATAAAGGAGAAAAGGGAGAAAAGGGTGATAAAGGAGATAAAGGAGATAAAGGAGATAAGGGAGAGTTAGGAGGAACAGGTAATACTGGTCCTCAAGGTCCGAAGGGTGACACTGGTGCTCAAGGAAGTTTTGGTGGAGCTACTTTCGATTATACTTTTAGTTCGTCTACAGGCACACCAACAGATTTAAACACTGGAAGATTAAGACTTAATAATTCATCTGTAAGTTCAGCGACTGTCATGTTCATAGATGATGAAGATGATAATGGAACAGACATTCAAGCATTTTTAAGAACTATAGATGATTCAACATCAACTATTAAGGGTCATTTCAAAATATCTAATAAGTCAGATGCTAGTGATTTTGCAATATTTACAATATCAAGTGCATCAGAGCAATCAGGATTTCATCAAGTAAATTGTTCTTATGTTTCTGGGAGTGCATCATCATTTACTAACGGTGAAGATATTCTTATAACATTTGCGAGAACTGGTGACTTAGGAGATAAAGGTTCAAAAGGTGATAAGGGAGATACAGGTGCTCAAGGTCCTCAAGGTCCCCAAGGAGCACAAGGTTCTACAGGTAGCAAAGGTGATAAAGGAGATACAGGTTCCACAGGTCCTCAAGGACCTCAAGGTTCTCAAGGTCCTCAAGGTGCTCAAGGAAATAAAGGTGATAAAGGTGAAGTTGGTGGTGATGGTTCTGAAGGGACAAAAGGTCAAAAAGGATCTAAAGGTGATACGGGTCCTCAAGGTTCTACTGGTCCTCAAGGTGGTCAAGGTCAGAAAGGAGATACAGGAGCACAAGGACCTCAAGGAACTCAAGGAACTCAGGGTGAAAAGGGAGATACTGGACCTACAGGTCCTCAAGGTGCTACAGGGTCACAAGGACCAACAGGTTCTCAAGGAAACAAAGGTGATAAAGGTGATACTGGTGGTGCTGGTTCTGACGGAATCAAAGGAGATAAGGGAGACACTGGTCCACAAGGACCACAAGGTAATCAAGGGGGTACAGGGGTAACTGGACCACAGGGAGATAAAGGTGATAAAGGTGATACTGGTCCTACAGGTCCTTCACAAAATACTTCTGTTGCTCTTTCTGCATCTGCACCTGGTTCTGCTAATTCAGGTGATTTATGGTGGGATACTGATGATGGTGATTTGCATGTGTATTATAATGACGGAAATACTGCACAATGGGTAAACACTGGAGGTGTAGGTGCAAAGGGAGAAAAGGGTGCTCAAGGTGCTACAGGTAGCACTGGTGGTACTGGTGGAACTGGCCCTCAAGGACAGAAAGGAGATACAGGAGCACAAGGTCCCCAAGGTTCTCAAGGTGCACAAGGTTCTCAAGGATCACAAGGAAATAAAGGTGATAAAGGTGATACAGGACCTCAAGGTGCTACGGGTGGGGGTGCCCCAACTGGTCAAATAATTGCATGGTCAGGAAGTGCAAGTGCTTTACCTACAGGATATTTCTTATGTGATGGATCTGCTATAAGCAGAACCACTTATGAAGCATTGTTCAATATTGTTGGGACGACACATGGTAATGGAGATGGATCATCCACATTTAATTTACCAGATTTAAGAGATAGATTTATTGTTGGTGCTTCAAATAGCACAGGAGATACATCATATCCAGGTCTTTCTCCTGGTGCTACTGGTGGTACCGCAGATGCTACATTGGTGGCTCATAGTCACACCATAACCGATCCTGGTCACTTTCACACCACACTTAATTATGTTGCTCGATCTAACTATGCAGAACCTAGAAACTTTGGTGTAGGTACTGATGGAAACCTTAATAGCACGGGTAATACTGACACAAAATCAACTGGAATAACTATCGACTCTAATGGTTCTTCAGCAACTGGTAAAAACTTGCCACCATTCTATTCACTTGCTTACATTATTCAATACGCTCAAGGTGGAGACACTGCTAAAGGACAGAAAGGACAGAAAGGAGATACAGGAGTCGCAGGTCCTCAAGGTCCAACTGGTCCTCAAGGTAATTCAATTACAGGTCCTCAAGGACCACAAGGTCAAAAAGGTGATACAGGTCCTCAAGGTTCTCAAGGTCCTCAAGGTTCTCAAGGACAAAAAGGAGAAGCATCTACTGTTAAAGGTCAAAAAGGTGATACTGGTGGAGGTGCTCCAGTTGGTCAGATTGTAGCTTGGTCAGGAAGTGCAAGTTCTCTTCCAACAGGATATTTCTTATGTGATGGTACAGCCATCAGTCGAACTACATACGCAGCTCTCTTTACAGTTGTCGGAACCACTCATGGAAATGGAGATGGATCATCTACGTTCAATTTACCAGATTTGAGAGATAGGTTTGTTGTTGGTGCTTCAAATAGTACAGGAGATACTACATATCCAGGCGTTTCACCAGGTGCTACAGGTGGTTCTGCAAGCGGTACAACTAGTTTTGATAGTGGTGGTGTTAACAATCTAGGTAGCTATATATTCGCTGGTACTGGTTCACGAGAACAGCATACACATACCTACGATAATCTTCCACCATACTATTCTCTTGCATATATTATTCAATATTCTCAAGGTGGAGATGTTGCTAAAGGACAAAAAGGAGCTAAGGGTGAAATAGGAAATACTGGTCCTCAAGGTTCTCAGGGTCAGAAGGGTGCAACTGGAGCACAAGGTCCTCAAGGTTCACAAGGTACTCAAGGTCCTACTGGTCCACAAGGTTCTCAAGGACCTGCAGGTCCCCAAGGTTCAACAGGACCCTCAGGTCCTTCTACAGTGCCTCAAATTAAAACAGCAAGTAATACGTCTGAGCAATATTATTTCTCTAGTGGTTGGAATACTAGAGTTACATTATCGTTGACTGGTGTAGATAATAGTTCACACGTTATGTTAATGTGGCGAGCTCAAATATTCCAAGGTGGTAATGGTAACTCTACAGTTCAACTAACTGGTGGTAGTCTTAATTTTGGAGATACTGGTGCTACTGTTAGTAATTCTAGTTGGTTGAGTGCTAATGATATAGTCGTTGATACTGGTAGCGGTACATCTAGAACATATACGATTAGATTTCAAAGAAATAGTGGTTCATATGGTATAATCAGAAATGTTTACTTATTTGCTATGGAATTGAAACCTAATTAATCTCAATAAATAATTAAAAAAACATGGATCAGATTAGAAGGACGGGTATTGGAAGTGATGGGCAGATAGTCCCACCTATGTTTTTAAATGATGAAAAAGTCGGACTTACAACTATGACTGGTTCAATGATATATAATATTGATACAAATAAAATGGAATATTATAACGGTT
>VTLG01007126.1_pt1 | contig 21305 bp, 26 predicted proteins | sample 4694571 | NCBI WGS metagenome assembly VTLG01 (sample SAMN12604809, study PRJNA352737) | marine metagenome | biome: ENVO:00000447; feature: ENVO:00000209|ENVO:00000569|ENVO:01000036; material: ENVO:00002151; isolation source: viral sequences binned using virsorter ... | reverse complement strand
AGAAGCCACCCAAAAAACTGCTGGCAATAGCTTCACATTTAGTCAGTCATTTAATCAGGCGGATGCCGTACCTACTTCAGCAGTTACAACAGGTGCTGCTCCTAATTTTTCTGATAATGTTGTCAGTATTGCTGGCGGTACAGCAGGGGATCTTGCTGGAACAGTCACATCAGCCGGTGCGGTTACACTAACAGCCGGAGGACACAATACTGAAGCGCTTGGTCAAATAACCTCTACATTAGTAGTGGATTAGGTGAGGTTATGTATAGGTATGCAATTCTGCTAAGTCTTTTTAGCGCACCTGTATATTCTCAAAGTGTGATTCCTAATTTTAACCAAGGTGTGCTTACTCAAAGGTCGGAAACAAAAAGTACTGTGGTGGAGGACATAAAAAGCTTTGAGATAAATAATGGATATCAACTAACTGTTGGTGGAGAAAATGTAAAAAGTTCTACAGGCAATGTAGCTCCGGAAGGATGGACAAAATTAAATACAACAATACAAGGAACAGGCACTACATATGTTTCCCCAAATTTAGATAACAAACCTACATTTAGTATTGTAAATGAAGGTGAGAGCTTTCAATACTATGAAACTCTTGAAGCGCCAGGCATCACGAATTACACCCATATAATTAGGACTACCCAGATAGAAAATGTAACTGACACAACCAGTACGTTTAGCCAATGAAGAGATATTTATGTTTGCTCCTTTTACTTAATAATCCTGTCTTTGCAAATTCTGTGAATACGACCAGCAATTCGTCTGGAAGCGTTGTAAACCAGGCCGTACAAGTCGTGCCTTCTAGGAATTTTAATTACCAGATGAATACTATTCAATGTCAAGGTGCTACCCTTAATATTTCGCCATTTGTCTCTACAACGTATGGTTTTTCCACTCCATATGAAACGCATTTTGATAGACCCATCTACAGTAGAAAAGATATAGAAGGTGACTTTGATGATGAAGGAAATCCAATAGGTGATGGAGATGTTGATTCTGGTTATAGAGGTGAGATACTATATTTTGAGAAAGTAAGAACAGGACAAAAACAATCTAATGTTTCTATTAATGGAGGAATCACAGCTACTTTCTCTATTCCATTAGATCGAGAACCGATAAGACAATGCCGCAAGGCTATGGAAAAACAAAACGAATTATATGAGGCATCACTAGCAGCAAAGCGCCTTAACTATGAAATGAGCCGTGCAAAAACTTGCGTTGATAATTACAAGAATGGGATTAGGTTTAAAGAGGGTACACCTATGGCAAAAATATGCGAAGACGTAGAAATGTTGGAATTTGAGTCACATACCCATAAAATTGAGAAAAAGCAATAAAAATGCCCCTCGAGGATGGCCTGTAAGGGGCTTCTAAAAAAGTCTGCTTATGTTTATACCTTGTTAATTTTGCTTTTCATAGGTTTTTTACCAGAAAACTTAGTACCCTTTTTACCTATAGCTTTTTTAACTTTACCTATAGCTTGTTTAAATAAAGGTTTAAGTATTCTATTAAGTATTGGTGTAAGAGTTGCAGCCGTTGTTGCAACTACTGTTATTGCAAATGTTGTCGATACTGTATTTATGCTTGGAAGATACTTTTCAACTATTGTTGTAGCTTCATATTGAACTACACATTCTTTTGTTTCTTCTACCCATTTAAATCCAACAACCTTTTCTGTACCTTTTGCATTTAGATCTCCTATTCTTGGATTATTTTTTTTTGGATCTGGACAGGGTGGTTTTTCTGGAGGCACATTAGGAACTTCTGGTTGTTCTATGTCAGTTTCTGGTTGATCTACATTTGATGGTGTTTTAGCTTCTTCTACAAGTAATATTTTTTTCTTGTCATATTGTAGAGGTACATAAGACGGAAGAGGGCAAACGAATCTATTACCACTTGGATCATCTATAAATAGTTGATTATTTTTTGTACCATCATTTCTAAAAGTTACACAAGGCGTTGTCAATGCCGGAGGTAGTGTCCTAGTTACATGAATTGTATTTGGTAATGATTGCTCTACAGGTATTTCTATAATTGGTATACGCGGTATTGCTGTAGTTGGTATTGTATTAATCTCAGGCATCTTTATCTACATCTCCTATAGAAATAGACCAATCATCATCTCCAAATTTTCCATTTTCTACAATTTCAATTTTTTTTACTTTTTTATCATATTGCTCGTGATATTTTTTTATATCATTATCTAGCTCTAAATTAAATTTTTTAATACGCAACCAATTAATAAATTTATCAAAATAATATTTTATTAGCTTTTTTAAAAAACTATAAATCATTAATCGTAAGCATCTCTAGGCAAGTAAACTTCTACAAAAGAATTACATTTAGGACAGGAAAGATTAGTTATCATGCTGTATTCTCCAGATTTTAGTGGATAGTCCTCTTCATCTAAACTATGATCACCACCCCAAATTAATTCAGTTTTACAATGCCAACAATCCACTAAAACTTAGGAAGTTCTGTTCTTGGTAATGATGGCCCTGTCATACTTGGAAGATTATCATCAAGAACTTTAGGCATCATATCGCCAACTCCCCCAAGAATTTTATCCATCATTTCTTTTTGAAATTTTTCTGAACGTACTGTTTTGTATGTAAAGAATCCTGTTCCTATAATTCCTAAAGTAAGGATTGTAGTTACGATAGTTAAAACGTCAAGAAATTTTCGCATGATTAAAGAAGCATTTTTAAAAGCACTTACACCAATTACTTTTTTGGTTTTTGCTTTGATTGTGGGCTTAGCTCCACTATACCTGTTGGCTGGGATTCTTGCTCGATCTTCTTCAACAACATCTCCTTCGCCTGTATCCCACCCTCAATCAGTAAAATAGTTTTCGTTTCTTCCTCTAATACCTTTTGAGCTTGATTTCTAGTTTGAACGTGTTTTGCTAATTCTTCTTTCCATTGAACTAACTGTTTTTCAATAATACTTTTCATAATCAAACGATAGTAAGAGTTTCTCCTGACCCTACAGTAACAGTAACACCACTATTAATGGTAATTGGGCCAGCAGACATAGCATTTTTGCCATTAGTAATAGTATAGTTCGTAGTCACAGTTTGGTCATTCTCGTAAAATACTTCATCAGAACCACCGCCTGTAGCACCAGCCGATATGCCTGTAAGATTTGATCCATCAATGGCTGGTAAAGCTCCAGATAAATTAGATGAACTTAATGTTGAAGAAGATGTAAGGTATCCAGCACCATTTGTTATAGCATTGTTATTTAGAGATATGTTTGCTGACCCATCAAAGCTAACCCCTGCAATAGTCCTTGCTGTAGCAAGTTTAGTTGCTGTAGCAGCATTGCCAGAAGTATTTTGATTTCCAGAGGTGTTTACGCCAGGAAGATTTATGTTTCCTGTTCCATCAAACGACACTCCACCAATATTTCGTGCAGTTTCAAGGGCTGTAGCTGTTGCTGCATTTCCTGTAGTGTCCTGATTAAGTGTTCCTACAACAAAATCTATTGTGCCATCGCCATCTTGGTACGTTACTGTTATGCCTGTCTCAGTATTGCCAGTGAGCATACCTCCAACAATATCTTGAACTTGCTCATTAGTCAGAGTCGCAGTTATATACCCTGCTCCATTAGTAAGTTGATTATTATTGGTGACATTAGTAGCAGAAGCAGCAATTCCGTCTAATTTATTTTTTAAGGTTGTCGTAAAGTTTTCATCTGTTTGACTTGCAACTACAAAATCAAGAGTTCCATCTGAATCTTGATAAGTTACTGTAATACCTGTTTCGGTATTACCAGATACCATGCCACCTACAAAATCCTCAACCTGTTCTTCAGTAAGAGTTGCTGTTATATACCCTGCTCCGTTTGTCAGTTGATTATTATTTGTAACATTTGTAGCTCCGTCAGCTACATTCAACATAGTGCGAAGATTGGCTGGAGTTATTTCTTCAATTACCCCTGCACCACTAGAATCTCTACCTAAAATTCTGTCCGTTGCTGATACATTTTGTATTTTGGCATAAGTAACTGCATCATCAACTATTTTATTTGTAGAAACAGTATTGTTACTTGGTTCTCCTATACCGCCAGCTTCTTGATAAAGAATGAAATTAGGTGCAGAAGTAAGATTTGCTCCAAACTTTATTGTTGATCCATCTATTGCAAATCCTTGTGAAGGTGTAGAAGTGCCTGTATTTGGTTTTTGTATAACACCATTAACACTAACTAGCATTGTATTTGCTGCCGTTGGACTTACAGCACTTGTAGTCCCTGCCTCAACAAGAGTAAAATTTGCATTAGGGTAAGATGCTGAACCATTATTAGCAGCATTTCTAAGCTCAAGATATTCAAAATTAACACTATTACTACTACCAGCTACTTTTGCTACTGTTCCATCGTCTTTTTTAAAAAATAATTCTGCTGTATCCGTTCTTAATACTGGTTCACCGACCACCATATCAGAAGCACCAGGGTCGCTACCGCTACCTCTTTTTAATTTGACAAGATTTGCCATTTCACAGCCCTCCTAATGTTTAATTTAGTATGTTCCTCCATCAATATCAAAGCCTGATACACTTCCATTTTCTAAGAAAGTGACAAGATCTGTTAGAGCGACTTGCACCATAGTTCCAGCATCATTTATTACCATTCGATCAGCAGCAGCAAGAGTAGTAGATGTAGCAGAAGTATCTCCATCCATTATGTTTAATTCTGCTGTAGTTGCAGTTAAACCATCTAAAATTGCAACCTCTGTCGAAGTTAATAATGCTAAAGCAGTAGCAGCACCAGATTGACATCCAGATAAAGCATCTAAGTCTGCATCATAAGCTTGAACATTTGTTCCTATCGCAAGTCCTAGTGAAGTTCTAGCTGCACTTGCACTTGTTGCCCCTGTACCGCCATCTCCTATCGCTAAAGTTCCTGTTATAGAACTAGCGTCAAGCTTAAGAGCTATTTCTGTAGACTCTATTACAAGTCCTCCATTGGCCTTCAAGTCAACTGACATTGTATTGCCAGACTTATCTAAACCATCCCCTGCTGTAACAGAACCAGCACCACTAAATTGAGCATATGCAAGGTTGTTTGTTCCTACAACAGCAGATCCTTTGTTGCTTGTACAAACAAAACCATTATCTGCATTTGTTGTACCTTGCTCAATAAAGGTAAACATACCAGCAGCGTCAGCACCAGCAGCTAAATCAGCAGCCCTAGCTGGAGAAGACCCGACAACGTAAATACCATTCTCACTAGAAGTTGACTGATCTTTAACCAATACTCGATCATTTGTTGAAAGGGTAACACCATCTAGCGTGTCTCCATTATTAAGAGCAGTAGATATTGTTATATTTGCTGTTGTTGCTGCTACACATGAATCCTTAACATCAAGTCCTTGTGCAGTAGACTCTACGAATGACTTTGTTGCAGCATCACTTGCATTTACAGGAGAACCTAAATTTGTAATAGTTTGACTATTTAATGAAACTGAACCTGTTGGTGCAGCCATCTGATCTAATCTATTTGCTTGAACACCTGTATCAAAATCACTTATCTTTGTATGAGCTAACGAAGGTATATCAGCAGCTACTAATGCCCTAAATGTTGGAGCAGCATCACTACCTGTTGTCGGCCCTGCTATGACTTTATTAGCATTTTGCACTGTAGATTTATCAAAAAAGCTTCCTGTTCCACCAATAGCTTCAATAGTTGTAGCAGAACCCCCGGCTCCTCCAGTTCCTATTCCAATAAATAGTTTTTTACTACCTTCAGCAAAAGCTAACTCAGCATTTGCAAGGCTTGTAGGTGCTGAAGATCCTGTAGATCTTTTTATGCGTACTGTGTTAGCCATGTTCTAAAAGTTACCCCCATCAACGAGTGTTAGTTTAGTTGTTGTTGCATCTGCTTTAAAGTTACCAGATGCAGCGTTGTAGTACAGCAAAGAATTGTCAACTTTGCCAGAAATATCAAAAGTAAGACCAGCTATGTTTCCAGATGGGCCTTGTGGCCCTACTGTAGTTATTTCTACAGTTGTAACATCTGAGACTTGTGATACCTCAACTTTGTTTGGAGTACTCATTCTGTGTAACCTTCAGATACATTTAAGTTTCCTTTTATATAATAATACTCATCACCGCTAGGCTCTGTTAATTTTACGTCATATTTCAAAGTCCCAACAATAAAATTATCAGTTTGTGCATCAGTTAGAGCTATATCTATAACTCCTCCTGTTCTATTTGTGTATGTAATATCAAAATCAGCAAATTTAACTTTTCGATTTATATCCCAAACTTGTGCAGCAACAGTATATCCATTTAAATTCATTGCTGAACCTGTTGAGTCTTTAAATGTTAGCGTTAAAGGAAAATCTGATCTCTTAACAACATCAAAATTTTTAACACCTGGATTAATAGCCATAGTTAAATCTTAATTATGTACATCATAGCTATGTTACGAGGTCGAGTCTCGTTACTGTTGCTAGTAGATCCTTGATTTCCTGTATTTCCTGTAACTGTATGATCGTGTGATGCGTCCATGCTAAAACTTCCGCATTGTGCTTCTCCTCCAGCATTACCATACAATCTTGCGTTTCTATTGCCTCCTTTAGTAAAGACTCCACTTGCTGAACCATCTACTCTGTAAGATTGTGATATTGCTTGAACATCACCAGTAAGAGTTTTATTGCTAGTTGTCAAATCAACAGCATGATTGTGTTGTCCAAACGCTGCTGCCTGTTCTGTACCTATGGATCTACCACTGTCAGTTCCCTTACCATTATCAAAACCTCTGATAAATTCTCCTCGAAGATCAGGCACTTCAAAAGTAGTTGATCCATTCCCTGCTCCATAAGTAACACCAATTACCGCAAACAAAGCAGCGTATGTTGTTCTATTTACTGTCTGTCCATTACATTCAAGATAACCTGATGGGATAGTATTTATAGCCATACAGAATACAGCACCAGATGGTACACCTGTAACTACTGAAAATGTAAGAACACCATTGCCATCTGTCTGCAAAAATTCTCCAGCATTCCCATCATTTGGAGGAAGAGTTAAAGTTACATTACTTGCTAAAGAACTTGGAGATTTTAACGCAACAAATGGAGATCCACTTGAATCTTGAAACCTTAGAGGTAAACCATCTGTAATATCTAAACCAGAATCACTAACTGAAAATCTTTGAACACCTGCTGTAGCAAATCCAAGAGAGTTAGCCCCAGCTCTAAACATTCCTGTGTCAGCATCTCCATCAAACGCATAGGCTGGTGTACTAGCTCCAGAGCCATCATCTCCTAACATTGGCCCTGTCATTGTACTTCCACCTTTAAGCATTAAACCTAAATTATCTTCATCTAAATTTCCAACCTCATAAAATGTTGCACTAGCAGCAGCACTAGATCCTGTTGTTGCTCTTATTAATAATTTTTTTGGAGTAGTAGAACTATCAGCTACGAACTCACATGGTTGTATTTCTCCAGCACTAGACTTCGCTCCAAAATTATTAGATGCAACTGCTGCTAAAGTGTTCTGAATATCTAGTCTTACTACTTGACCAGAAGCATTATCTATATTTTTATTACCGACTTGTGCCATTTAAAAAATAATTTCCCCCATTCTACCCTCCTTTACCATAACCGACAGCTTGAAATGTGAATTGTTTATTTACTGGACTATTTGAACTATCTAATATCTTAATATTAAATCCTGTGCCAGTTACGCTAGATAACACAAAATATTCTCCAGCAGCAGCACCCTGTATTGTTATACCAACAGAAGGTAAAAAAGCATTTGCCCCTCCCAAGCTAGAAGTTCCTACAAAAAACGGACTACCAAATGTAACATCAAGTCCTGATCCAGATGTGCCAGATGATAATGGTGCGGTTGAAGTACTACCTCCGCTTACATAACTTCTTTCTGTTCTTGATTCAAAAGATGCAAAAATCCCAAGTTGTTGAAGAGATATGTTGTGTGATGCGTTTTCAGATTTTAAATTAGTTCTAAATTGAAAACCTCTTCCCTTAAATGTTCCATTTGCAAAAGTATTAAATTGTGTGTAAGTAGGAGAACTAGATGGATCTGTCTGAGTTGTTCTCACGCTTATAGATGCAGAAGTATCATTTACCTGTGGGCCATCAAAATTGCCGTTAAGAGCATAATCATCCCAAAAAGTTCCAGATGGAATCAAAGTATCTATTGTATTAACAAAAGCAAATGTGCAATTAGATGATGAGATAGCACTTCCAGAAGCTAAAAACTGAAAAGTATTTGTGGTCAAATTATCTGAAAGTATTTGAAAAACTCCATCTGTAGCTCCTCCTGTCAAAGCAACAAAATCTACATAATCCCCTGCGGATCTTCCATGACTATTACTTGTTATTTCAATAACAGTTTGAGTTTGACTATTTACAGTAGCAGTTGTTCTGACATAAGTTGCAGTTATAGTCTGTCCACCTAACGCAAAGCCAACACTTTGTATTAATCTTTTTAAATTAAGGGAAAATACACCGCCTAAATCTATTGTGTTTGCAAAATCGTAAGTAGCCGTAAGGTTGCTTGCTGGATCTGTTAACTGTAATGCTCCAGCAGAAACAGAACAATTTGTTTTTGTGCCACTAAAAGGAGTTGAGTCAGTGTCTTCACGATCAGCTAATACTTGTTGGCTATCAATTAAATCAGGTAAATCTAATATTACAGAAGTTTCTCCAATACTGAAGTTTCCTTGGTCATCTCTAAATTTTAAAATATACTCTCCATCTAGACTTGGAACAACTGCTTCTGTAGTATTACCAGCAAGTGCTTCAATTAAATCAACAGAGTTTTGAAATGTACCACTTCCATCTGTTTTATTACTATGACGTACATAAACTTTTCCTCCATGTATAACGTCAGCATCAGTAGATTCTGTCCACCTAAGTCTCAGTAACTTATTATTAACAGGTTCGATGGTAAGATTTTGAACGTCTGCTGGAGGATCTGTTTTACCAACAGCGTTAAAAGTAACATCAGTAGAACTACTAGATAGTGCTAATGCAGCATTGATTGAATAAACTTTTATTTCATAAGGTCCAGCAACAGTATCTAATATTTCAAAGTCAGTTCTAAAAACAGTTTGGGATACCCAGTTAGTATTATTAAATCTATACTGAACAAGATATTGACTTACACCTGTAACATTTATCCAAGAAATAATTAGTTTTGTTCTTGCAACAGCATTTATAATTATGACTCTTTCATCTACTGTTACGTTTGAGGGAGGATCTTTAAGTTGATTTAGTAATGATACATTTCTAGCTGGCAAAGATATTCCTTGCTCAATATTTGCATATTTACCAGCTATATAAGTTAATGCAGTTATTGTGTAATTTAATCTATCTTTTTCTTCAACAGTAATAACACGATATGTTTGTGCTTCTAAATTAGAACTTTGCAAAAGCCAAAGACTATTTACATTTGGAGTTTGACTCAAAGCAGAATCTAAAGTAATTACATTTCCAACAAGTCCTATTATATTTTTTGTTTCTAAATTTCCGTCAGGCAAAATAACAGTACATTTTTTATTTGTACCTCCAAAAGTATCCAAGTCTTCTGTACTATCAACTGTTATTTGAGTTGTTGTAGCTGCACTTATTCTTCCTGATCTTCTTTCCCCTGCACGAACAGGATCATTAATGCTGATAACAGCCCCCGGCCTGACAATCGCCCCAGCATCTTTAGATACACCAAAGGTAACTACTTCAGACTCCTGTTGCTCACTGAAAAGTATTGCTTTTCCAAGTCTTTGTGCTTGACCACGAGATGTTATGCCAAATCCTTTTACATCTTTTTTAATAATTCCTAGCTTGGCTTGTGCAGATGTATCTTCTACGACTTCATAATCTATCTCTCTACTGTCCATATTAAAGTATGAAACATTAATTACTGTATGTCTTTGTTTTAAACTGCTTCCAGCATAAGAAAATCCACCTTCTATTACATTTGCCAAACTAAATAAATAACTTGAATCAGTAGGTCTATCCTGGGCAAGACTTATTTTACCAGCAGACCAGATAGGATATGCTCTCATAACCCCTGCTATTTCATTTATTAACTTAAAAGCTTCTTGTGATCCCTGTATATTTGCATTAAAACTAAACCTTGCCTCTTGTGCTCCAAAACCATCGCTAACTAATTCATTTGCATACTTACTAGCCTCAACAAAAGAATATAAATCTATATTAGTATCTGAAATATGTGTACCAAATCCATATCTTTCAGTAGTTAATAAATCAAGTAATGCCATACTTGGACATGAGTTCCATACTGCTGCTGACATCGTTCCGTTAAACACATAATTAGTTGGATATATTATGCGACCTGTTGCTAAATCTACTGTTGGAGTAAGTCCACCATTTGGAGCAGGGATGCGTGTTTTTATTCCTCGTATACGAAATGCTCTTCTTGGGATACTACTAAATTGTTCAGAATCAAACCTAAGATTCATGTAGGCACTATTTGGATAATCCTGTTTATCATCAATTATTTCTGTAATCGTAGTCCAATTAAAAGCATCAACTAACTGACCGCCTGATGCCGCATCTGCTGTTAACCTTACAACTTTTATATCAACAGGAAAAGCTGTGCCTGCAGTTATTTTGGTTCTATCAAAATCTATTCTGTAATCTTTTTGGTAAGCATCAGCAGTTCTTCCTTTTACTGTGTCAGTTATCTCGTCTGAAAAACCACCACTATTATATTGAATTTGTATTTTTAAAGAAACAGAACTACCTAAAATATCCCCATCATCATTTGTTTTTTGTATAGCAGGGAAGGTAACAGTAACCCTTACTGCATCAACTTGAGTATTAGTTATCTGTCGAGTAACTCCACCTCCAGCAGCAGTAACTTCAACTCCAACGGATGAAGAAGATGCAGCACCGACAATACCGGGGATATGATTTTGACTCGCTGTTCCAAATCTTGGTGTTAATTCAACATCTTGAAAATTAAAATCAGATGTACTTGGACTTGTATTACTAGCAGAAGAAGTAAGCACAGGAGTATTGTCTAAGATTATATCCTTTAAACTTGAAGTGTTATATGTTTCTGTACCTCTACTTAATGATGCTTTTGATGGTGTTGCAAAACCCTCTATTTCTCCTTCTGACAATAAGTCTTGGACAGTAGCAAATTGTTTACTATTTAAAGTATCAGGTTCTCTTGTAGGCTTTCTATTCCTATCTCTTCCACCACCAGAACCAATAATATATTTAGTCATGCGTGTACCTGATCAGTATCTATACCAGCAGAAATGACGACAGATCCAGTCACTATTTCTCCATATACAATTGGGACGCTAGTCCCAGCTCTCGTAGTATTTTGCACTCCACTAAAACTAAAAGATATTCTAGGATCTTGCTCATCTTCAAAGTCTTCTGGTTTTGGCATTGGGAATAATAAATCACTAACACCAAATAAAACTAGTCCAAGACCAATATTTCCAGCTACCACACTAAAACCAATACTTGAACCTGCAACAGCACTAAACCCTCCAGCTCCAAACATTAAGCTAGTACCTCCTGTTGCAACGGCAAGTCCAATCAAAGCAACTCCTGCTATTATCTGACCAGTATTACCACCAGCACCTGTTATTACAGGAACTATACTTATTTCTCCTTTACCAATAGGATTATGTATTTCTTCTTTACTTATTTCTTCTTTGCTAACTAAAATTTTATAATACCTTTCAGACATATATGCTTCAACTTTCGGGAAATTACAAATTAAAAATTTTACAGCATCAGCAGTTGAATTAATAACAGCTTCAAATTCTTTATGGCCGACAAAATCGGCTAAATCTCCATAAAGCTTAAGTTTTGTAAGCATAGCGTAACCTCTTACCTGTACATTTTAACAACCATTCAGAGTAAGGTTCTTTACAAGATAGTCTATCTGCTAAATGGTGTAAAACCATACCATCTACAAAAATAGCTACATGATTTAAGCCTGGAGATCCAATAGACATTAAGAGAGCATCTCCATTCTGCAAAGGCTCATCATATCTTAATTCTCTAAATCCTGTCCTCCATGCACATTGCTCAAATAAAGGATTTGATAAAAATTCTTCTGGGGTCGTGGGTCTAGTCCAATCTTTAAGTTCTATATTTTTTTCTTGTTTATACCAATCACGCACTAAAGACCAACAATCAGTAACTCCCCATACCCAAGGTCTACCACATATCTCTGGAATAAATCCCTCTGGAATACATTCTCCCCACTCTTCTGTTTTTGGATTAACAATATACCAAGGTAAATTACTATTTTCACAACTTATACGATCTGCTTGGCTTGGAGTTGGTGGAGTTGTTGGATGACTATGTACTATACCTATTATTTCTCCTTCATTATCTGCTTTTACATAATCTTCTGGATCGAGAATAAAACATTGATAATCTGTCATAGACAAATTTCTACAAGGAAAATATTTATTTTTACCACGAACATTTAATAGTAAACCACAAGATTCTTTTGGGTCTTGCTCTTTTGCATGAGTTAATGCTTTATCTTTCCAATTCATTAATTAAAAGTACCAATAGCAGGGAATATAGAACGAGTACATTGTCTTTTTGGTGCTTTTACACCAGCTAAATCCCAAACTTGTGCAAGTTCTAATTCAATAAAATCTCTGTTTTCTACTGATTTTCTATCAACAGTATATATTTCTCTTGGAAATTCTGCTGATGGATCAGCAGTTGAATTAGTGTTACCAGAAAAATTTACAGCATCTAAAAACTTTGCCATAGTCTGTATGCGTGTAACTGTTGCACCAGTTAAATCATTACCTGCTGTAGTTTGATTAACTGTTAATAGTATTGCAGACATTGTTCCTAATGCATTACTAATTTTTAATTTTGGTCGTGGTAATTTTCCACGTTTAAAAGCAAAACCATCAGCCTCTACAGGAAAACGTAAATAAGAATTACCTGCCCATACAATTTGTCCATTAGCATTAAGATTTGAACCTGCATGAAATCTATAAATTGTTGTTGCACCATGCAATCCGCTATCTAGCTGTAATGTAAATAATTCTATAATCGCTGATGGATTAGATTTTTGTATTTCATCAAAAATCTTTGTAGTACTCATGGCTCAAAAACTTGTATAAATGTTGCATTTATTGTTGCTCTGTTTGGAAACTCCATATTCTTTATCCAATCGTTACATTTAAATTTCATTGCACTTGGTTCATTTGGTGGAGTATATGTAAAACTTGCACCATCTTCGGCACGAGCATCAAGAAAGGTTTCTATGGTGTCACTATCTGATTCAGATAAATTTTTAAAAACTAAATTAAAAGTTTTAGGGTTTTGATGGGCAGCTAATCCAAATAAAATTCTGTGTTCATAACCATCTTGAAATTTTACAGTATTAGTATTTGGTCTTGATGTTTTTCTGACAGGAAAGCTCGGTTGGATGTTTGGAAAGGTTGCCATTATGAAAGTATACCTCCGGGTCTTTGTTCCTCAACAAGTTTTGATTGTATTGCTGCTGCAATAAGTTCGCCAAGTTGACGACTATTTCCGTCATCTCCTTGAACAGAACTATTAGAAGCATCTACATTTACTGTTATATTACCAAGTCCTCCTCCAGTTGATGCAACTCCAAGTTTTCCATCTTTTCCACGTTTCAAAGGCATGATTGCTTCTGGTCCAGCCTCCGACATAAGTCCCATTCCATTCTGCATAGGAAAAATAGTGGGCTGATTTACGATGCCCCCCATCGCATATGGAACGATTTTATTTTTAGCAAAAACATTACCTTTAGCACTTTCTGCTACAGGTGTTTTTTCTAATCCTATAAACTTGCCTAATCCAGGAGCGAATTTCATTATTGCTTTAAAGAATAATGCTCTTACTATCATTCTTTTTAAATCATTTAATATAGATCTTGCTAACTCGCTAAAACTAGCTTTACCTGATACTGCAAGTTCCGCAAATCCATCAGCAAGTTTATTTACAGATTGAACTGCAAGTTCCTCAACATTATTTTGCAAGTCCATTGCAGATTCTGCTAACTTTCTAAATTCTTCTTTAAAATTAAAAGTATCGTTTTTACCCTTTTCTAATTTTGCAATAATCTGACCTAAATCCATATCAAACTCTTTATTATCTAATTTCATCTTTTCAAGAATTACACTAGCCTCTCTTCTTATTTCTCTAGCTTCAAATTCTTTCTGAGTTATTATTCCTAAATCTAATTTGTATTTATCCATTGTAGCTGCTTCTTTTCCTTTATCTCCTTCTGGAGTTACTCCTTGGAATGATGTCAAATCTTTACCTGTGATTAAAGGATCACGATTTTTATTAACTTCCATCATCAATAAATCTTTAAATCTTTCATCAAATATTTTGGTTCTTGTAAATGAATCTAAAGGATTAATACCTCTTAATTTCATTATTTGTGTAGTTTCTAAATTAGCTCTATTAACAAGTTCTTGTCTCTTTTTATTAAATCCACCTCGTATATTTAACTCATCCATCATCTTCCCTGCTGTAAATGCAGCATTAACCATATTTGCCAAATCAGTAATGATATTTTGAAAACCAGCACCTATAGGTTGGAAAAAATCTCCAAATTCTTTTTTCAATTTATCCAAAGCAACTGCCATTCTTGCACCAGAATCAGCAGTTGACGCTGCCATTGTTTTTGCTGCTGCTGCGTGATCATTGCTTAACTTAACAACAAACTTCATAACATCGTTAAGACCAACTGTTCCATCTCTCAAGTCTTTCTGTAACTGAGGCAAAGTCCTTCCTGTAGCATCAGCAAATTTAACCACGGCCCCCGGCAAGCGTTCACCCAGTTGCCCTTGAAGCTCTTCGGCCGATACCTTACCTTTACCAAAGATCTGAGACATCGCTCGGATTGCAGATTGTACATCTTCAGCATCTCCACCTGTTGCTTTAATAGCCTCAGAAACACCTCTAAATACAAGTTCTGCATCGTCAACAGATCCACCAGCACCAATTACAGATGCAGATAAAGTTGTAAATTGCTTAGTAGCACTTTTAATAGGAACATTTAAACCATCTGATACTGAAGCAATAACTTTTTGTGCTTTTACAAACTCTTTTTGTGTTTTTGTAACACCTTTTAATGCGACCTCTAATCTTTTAATTTCTCCAGAAAATACAGCAGCATCTTTTGCTAGACCAGAGAAATCCATCCCAGCACCTATAACTGCTCCAATAGCTGCTCCTTTTGGCCCAGCCAAATTTAAACCTGTTAATGCAAGTTGAGATGTAGCACCTGGTAAAACTTGAGATGCAAGAATACTTCCAAAACCAGTACCAAGCTTGCTAAAACCTGTTCCTTTTTTAGCTGTATTATTGAATTTTTGCAGTTTTACCCTATTAGCATCAATTGCTCTACCTAATATTTGGAATTGTCTTCCATTTACATTTACTTCTTGTCTTAACTTTTTTAATATTCTTTCTTTTTGCTTAAATTGACTTATTGTTTTAGGTGTAAATTTACTTATTTGTCTTACACTTTGACCTAAAGAATTTAATTGTCTTTTTGTAGGATTAGCTGATCTTTCTAATCCTTTAAGTTGTCTCTGTAACCCAGAGAGATCTTCTAAGCCATCAACATTAATTTTTAGAACAAACTTACCTACTTTATTAGCCACTCTTCTTCTCCTTATTGACCTCTCTTAGAGCTACAGATTCCATAAGTTGTAAGCCCTCTAACATTTCTTTGCGATTAGTTACATTGTAAAGGTCAAATAGACCTCCAGCAAGCAATAAAACCTCGTATTTTAATCCTACTACACCTCCAAAGGACATATTCCATTGTGTTTGTATTCTTAAAAACATCATAACAATTTCCCAATTCTCTTCCCATACTTCAAAATCATTACTAACTTCTGGTTGCTTCTCTATTTTTATACCAAATGCTTTTGCATCTTCTTCGGTACTATCTATTATCTGCTTGCCACCCGAAGCCCAGTATATGGCGGCATCAGTTAGTTTCCCGATTGTGCATTTCCATAAAATTCTCTGAATGCATTTAAAACACCTTTTACGAAGTCGACATCTTCTGTAAATTCTTTTAATACAGGTTTAGTGAAACTAATAGGTGTTCCATCTTCCTCATTAACATCTTCCCAACCTACTAAAATTTTTGACAATGCAGAGTACTCATCCTCATCTTCAAATTTATCAAGTTCTGTTCTTGTGAGTCTTACAAATTTTCCTGTAAATTCAAATTTTTCAAATTCGCCCGGTATTGTTTCAGAAGGACGTTTTACTTCTACAGGCCAAGGATAAACCTTAGTCTTTTTACGAACAAATGCCATAAAAACTAAATAATATATATACTTCTATACTTTAGCTAGGAAGTCAATAGTTATGTATAAACTAACGACATTTCATTACCAGCTGCTGAAGGTACAAGCGTATATGGAATTTCTAGCATTGCTACTCCATCCATCTCTCCATAATTTACATCTCCTATATCAACTTTAGTTGACGTAAATTGCACAATGTTACCTGCTGCTGTTCCATGAGTAAACTGTAAGTTTCCAAGTGATGCATCTGTTAATGCAGCACTAAAGTAATCTTTCTGTGAAATTGTTGGACATTCCATAGATACTGTTCCATTCGATGCTCTATCAGTAACAATCACTTCTTTAGTTCCTCCAACAAGTTCTCTATATGCTGTTGTTACACCTGCATCCATTGTTAATGATTGTAAAGCACCTGCAAAAGATAAAAGTTGGAAATTAGTTGTATTCCCATTTTTGAATATTAGAGGTGTCGCTTGATTACCATAAGAAACAGTAGGTAAAGCATTATCAGTAGGAGCATTATAGATCCCTGTAAAAGTGAACTCAATGGTTGGAATTGAGCCTACCTCTGCGTTGATTACAAAACTACCTCTACAACCAGTAACAATATGTCTTATACCATCTACGTTGTAGTGAATAGTAATAGATGAAAAACTAGAAGAGACAGGTGCATAAGTGCAAGAAGTGTTACTTACAATTGCCTCTGAAAACCCACAGGCCTTGATGGCATCTGAATATCTAGGAGCGGCTCCAGCTGTTCCAGATCCTGCAAGTTCCACAGAAAATGTACATTCAACTCTAGTGTTAGCTAATAGTTGCTCAGATGCACCCAAATATGGTCTTACAACATCTCTGTTAACTACATCACTTGATTGCGGTGTAATACTTAAGTCTGTTACGAGAACAACAGTTGAAGAAGCCATGCTAGGCCCAGTTCCATAAGAACTTTCTGCTTCAATCAGAATTACTCTCTTCCTTGTCAGTAGTGCCATCAGTTGTTACCTCTTTGGTGGGGTCAGCTTGTGAAGTTTGTTGGACTAGCTTTGCCTTGCCAGTTTTTGGATTAAGGATGTAAGTTCCACCCTCATTTGGGATTTCATACTCCATATTAAACGCTTTGGGTTGTTAGGGTATAACCTAATTATAAATCATGTACTCAAATTGTTATATGAAGTTCTGTAATCAATTTCAAACTCACAGGTTATAAGACCTGCTGGTTGATCTGCATCTAAAACTTCAAATGTTTGAGTCGCTGGTCTTATGTCTTTTGCAAGACCGCCAACAGTTGGATCATTAAGTACTTTTGTAAATAAACTTTCTACAGTTGGATCTGCAATATTATCAGGCACAGTTCCTCTTACTATTACAACTATTCTTATTCTTAATGTCCAATCTATTTTTAGATATGTTGAACTATTAATCGATGGCTCATCAGTAACAGGTTCTATAACAATTGCAGGGGATTCTCCATTTGTTAGAGGTTCAATTCGTGATCTGTAGATTCTAGTAGATACTCCTGTAGTACCTGACAAGGTGGTTTTTAACGCAGCTATAATTTGTTCTCTTTTACTTGCCATAATTATGTTTTAGTTAAGCTTACTAAACAAAAACTACCATCATCTATTTTTCTTGTACTTCTAACTTTATAACCATCGCCATTTACTGTTAACGTATTATCAAAAATAAGACCTCCTAAATCAGTAGTTTTTGCAGTTAATTCATAATCAGTTGTCATTACTAAACCATCTGCAACTATCTCATCAGGTTGTTCAAGTATGCCTTTATATATGACACCTTTATATACGACCTCATCTCCAAAGTCTGCTAAAAAAATATCTAAATCTTCAGTAAATGCCATAAGAAAAAAAAAAGCCCTCAAATGAGGGCTAAATATTTTAGCCGTACTTTTTGAGACCAATTAAATTGATGCTAAAAGTAAAGGTTGGGGATGATCCACCGATTGTCTGAACAATTTTAATAAAACGCTTGCTTGTATCTTTATTGATTGCAAGTGTTTGCATTGACGCAGATCCTGTTACTTGTGTGAAAGTAGCACCAGATAAATCAGTGTATGTACCACCTGTTTCATCTGATTCGGTTAACTTAATATCTAATGTTGGACTAGAACCGCCACCAGCAGCACTATCCAAAATTAATAATACATCTCCATCGTATTCGAGAAGATCTATTGCACTTGATGTAGCTGTGCTTGTGACAGCAGCAGTAGCAACTCCAGCAACAACAGTTAGTTTTTCTAAGTTCTGTTGAATAACAGACATTTTAAGATTCCTCCTGAGTAGAAATAAATGCTTCTAATTCTGTGATTAGATCAGCTTTGTTATGTCTTCTGTCGAGTTCTAATCCAAGTTGTCTACCATAAGTTTCAATTTGTGATTTTGTCATTTGAGAAAAATCAACTTTGTCACTATCGGCATCTTCTGACTCGACTTCTGGTTCTGTACTAGCAGTAGGTGCTTCACAAGTCTCAACAACTAATTCAGCTTTTCCAATAGCTACTAAATACTCCCCACTTTGCTCTTTGATATCAACAATAGAACCAGAGTCCGTAGGGACTCCAGCTATCATTGTTGGTCGTAGCAATTTGACCTTCATATTATGTTCCGAAGCAGAACGCACCTGGTTGCTTAACAGCAAAGTCAACATCTTGTAATGCAATAATTCTTACACTACCTGCTGTTGCATTTGCATATGGATCTACAGTTAGATCTAAACCAGACCACATACCAATAACAAACTGTGAGAAGTCTCCAAAGAGAACATCGTTGTTTGCAAGCTGATTAGAAACAATAGCTGGATAGCCATTTATTTCATTGTTCTCAAACACAAACTGTGCTGTGTTTGAAGCTTTTTCTGTTGACTTCAAAGCACCTCTAGCAGAAGCATTTATTAAATAGAACATACTAGCTACATCAGCGTTAGCTGCTGCAACATCTGTCTCCATTCCGATGTACTCAGCAAAAGTACCGAATGTACTGATTGTTTGTGTTCCAACACCTGTTGTATCTTTAATTCCAAGAGGCTCATTAGAACTACCAGAACCATAGATTGCTGCGTTGTCTAATTTAGTTGCAATAACTTTAGCTATGTCATCTCTAATCATTGTTTCGATGTCTATGGATGACTGCAATAACAAGCGTCTTGAATAGTCAACAAAAGCACCAATTGTTTTTGGTGTCATGTTCACTTGATCAAAAGCTTGCTGACTTTCTGTTGGAGAACCCGATTCACCAACGAAATAAGCGGTGCTGGTAGATGTCATCCGGGGGATAGATACGTTACCTGACAATCCAGTAAGCATTGTTGGGTTAGTTGCCATCACAGCCATTCTCTTTCTAAGAATGTCGATGAATGAACCTGCAAGTAATTCTGTTGGAACTAAGTTACCACCAGCTGTTGCAGTACCTACATTCAAGTCTCTTTTTAAAACTTCGTTTGGAACTAAAATTCCATTTGCAGGTTTTTCATACTTCTTAGAAGCTGCTTCAGATACCTCTCTCTCAAAAGCTGCTGCTTCTTGAGCTTGGCGATCTGTAGGATTTGCTAAAGCATTTAATGCTCTTAAGAAAGAGAATTGCTTAATTTCTTTTTGGTCTAAGCCAACTTCGTTAGTTGTCATGTCAGTAGAACGAATGGGTGTATTACGAACCTCTGCCTTGTTTTTAACAAGATCGAGGATAGCTGCCTTTGCTTCTTCGGGAGTTTTATTTCCCTTTATAAGTGAATCAGCAAGCTGTTCTGCTCCATACTCTCCAAACTCACGACATAACGAAGTGATTGATGCTGTACGAGCGTTGTTTTCATCAATAGCACGTTGTACTTCGGCTTTGATGTCGATTTCAACGGCTGGAGCCGTATCAACCGCAGTTTCTTTAGTTGATTCTTCCATGTTTCGGACTGTTGTTGATGCGGGTTCAACCGCAGAATTAATCTCCTCAATAGGAGATTCTTGTTCCATACTAATACTATTACCTTGAGAGGGTTCTATCAAACTCCTACCAAAACCAATAGTTGGATCAGCTGGAACAGTTACAACTGATAATTCGTGAACTGACCAGTTGGTGGCTCTCATGCCATCTTCCATCTCTTCCATATTATTTATTTGATAACCAAACGAAATACCTCTTAAAATGCCATCCTTGACATCTTCTAGGATCTCAGATGCAAACTTGTTTCTAGAAAAACGGATTTTAGCATAACCACGTTTATCTTCTGGATTTATATAAGCACTCTCAACGACACCTATTGGCTTATTCATATCGTGATTGAACAGAACAGCACCACCATCATTTAATCGTGCTAAATCTGCTGCTCCTTCTTCATGGCTTAACACTTCGTTACCAAAATAACGCTTGACCGCAAATTCCGAACTAAATGGAAACTCGAATGTTCTAGCTTTTACATTTTTGAAGTCCGTAACCTCTTTACGCTCAAACTTATCTCCATTCTCAATCGATCTAATATCGGCAATTTTTGTAAGTGCCGAAAATCGATGCCCTGCATATATATCGGTGGATTCGCCATCTCTATACACTTGAATTAATGCAGCAGGGTCATCTGCTGTTCCGTTAATAACAAAAGAACTGCTAGGAACATCAATCTGTCCATCTCTTACAATTTTTGTGATCTTTCCTCTAGCTCGACCTCCACTAGCATTCCAAGATACAAAATCTCCTGTTTTCAAAGCATCAGGTTCTGCTCTTTTTTCAACTTTAGTTGTTTCAGCCATAGTTTTTTCGTTAGTAGCAGGTTCAAACTCAATAGGTTCAAACTCATTTCTCTCAAGCCAAGCTTGTGCTTCAGAGGCAGAATATTCAGAAAGTCTGAACCTAATTGATTGAAGTTCAGCACCCTCCTCATTATCCTTTATACCAAATATAAAGTCTATGCCTTGAGAGGCTTCATTGTTAGACCGCCTAAATGTATCATATTCCTCAGAATTTGTAATAGTTGCTGCGTGTTCATTTGGATATGGTCTT
>VTLG01016648.1_pt1 | contig 21314 bp, 22 predicted proteins | sample 4694571 | NCBI WGS metagenome assembly VTLG01 (sample SAMN12604809, study PRJNA352737) | marine metagenome | biome: ENVO:00000447; feature: ENVO:00000209|ENVO:00000569|ENVO:01000036; material: ENVO:00002151; isolation source: viral sequences binned using virsorter ... | reverse complement strand
AATGCCCCAACTTTTTAATCCTATCGGGCCAACAAATGAATTTGGTTTGTTGCAGCATCAGGGTGCGTTTGACACAAGCACGGTATTGGGCACAACCTTTGACGAAGCCCTGGCCACTAACCCTCTTACCCAGCTTTGGCGGTGGAACGAATTAGCCGGAGAACGGGCGGGAGATTTACAGCCGCAATTTGAGTATCACATGGGTGATGCTGACGATGCAGAACCAACAAACACGCCGCGACGTATATTTGACCGGCTGGCACAACGGCCCATACGCGAACCCGATGTTATTTCCGAAGACAGACAAAATGAACTTATTAAAGAACAGAAACTTGAAGGCAAGCTAACGCCGGTTGAAGGCGAAACTGAAGAAGGTCTTGCGCTTCGCGTTAAATGGAAAAAAGAGGAATTACTAAGACAAGGCATTCTTGCAAATTCCGATGGTGATGTATCCACCATGTTTGCCCAATTTGGCGTGGGCTTGTTTGCAAGTATGCTTGATCCGTTAAACGTAGCAGTTGGATTTATTCCTGTTATTGGTGCAGCGCGGTATAGCCAGATGCTTGCACGACAGGCATCCTGGGCGGGCCGTGCGGCTGTTCGCACCCGCGTTGGCGCCTTTGAAGGTGCCGTTGGAACGGCAATGATTGAACCGCTTGTATTGGCGGCAACAGAAGCCACCCAATACGATTACGATCTCTACGACAGTTTTGCCAACCTGGCTTTTGGTACGGTCCTTGGCGGCAGTATGCACGGCGTCATTGGTGCTATTGGTGACAAGACGGGCGGCATTACACAGGATGCCTTTGCCGCGCAACGTATCAGCAAGGCCATTGAGATAATCGATGAGCAATCGCGGCGTGAACTTATGCAAACGGCAGTTGCCCAGGTTATGTCAGGGCGTCGGCCCGTTGGCGTTGATACCGCCTTGCGGAAAAGTTTGGAAGAAAACGAAGGGACTGCACCTGGGCCAACGCCGGATCGGGATGTTATTTCTGATCCGGCAGAGATCAGGTTTGACAATGATCCGGCTCTAGGTGAAGGCCGCGTTATTACGGTAACAGCTAGTGATGGCGACGGTGTACAGATTTCGTTTCGCAATGTTGCCGATGCTGAGAAGAAAGCAAAGCAGCTAGAGAAGAAAGGTTTTAGCACAACAGTCCGTTCGCTTGGCGAGGACGATCACCGCATCGATCTGACAGTTGAGAATACATTTGTCCGCAAGCCGGATGGTGAATATGTCACCTATCCTGATGAGGCAACGGCTAAGTATGCGGCAAAACTAAACAAAGACCCTGATACAGTTATGCACGTTGTTAGAATTGGGGATGACTATCTTCTGTATGAATTAAACACAAGGTCACGCACTGCCGCTCAACTTAAACAGGCAATGGGGTTAAGCGAAGAAACACAGCGGGCGTTGGATGCCAGCGGGGATGAAATCCAAATGCCGTTGGAAGTGCCTGTTGTCCGCTCTGAAATTAATCCCGATGTTGACGGGCCGACTATTCAAGAGCGGGCACAACAGGATGTTCGGGACGCCAATTCCGACAATACGCTTTTCGGTGAAATGCAAGAACGTGAGTTGGCGGCAGAAGTTGACCGCATTATGGAGAACATTACCGAAGCGGCAGATGTTCCCCAAATTGAAGCTGAAATAGCTGATCTTGAAGCACAGATTGAAGTGATGAAAGCCGAAGTCGGGGATGACGCCCAGGCACAACAGGAATTAAATGAAGCGACAGAAGCATTACAGAAGACACGCGAGAGTGAGAAGGCTTGGGAGCAAGCTGCCGTGTGTGTGCTTGGAGGGCTTACCTGATGGCCATTGAAAAGTGCATTCAGTCTGTTCGCGATGCCATGCCCGATCTGGACGAAAAGCAAGCGAAAGAACTGCTGGCAGAAGTTGAAGATATTGTTGACACAATTAAATCAAACAAGGCAGAGCAAAAGGTAACGGACTTACAACGCGCCGTTGATGAGGCCATTCAAAACCGTGTGACAGATGCCGTTCGGGAAGCGGCAATTCTCAAACGCAACGCGGCCATTAATTACCGTATTCGCATGGCGTTTATTACCAAGTTAAATGAAACGCCCATTGAGGAAGTGCCGCGTATGCTTCACGCGATCCTTGCCGGTGAAATGGGCAAGAGCCAGTATAAGCAGTCCATTGAAAGCAGTTCACGCGGGTTGGCGTCGATGGCCAAGGCCGTGTTTAACCAGACAATAGAAAAAAGCGGTATACCAAGAAACGTCGCCATCGGGTTTTTGCAAAACAAAAAGAATGGCCGTTACCTTGTGCAAGAAGTGGACAACCCAGGATCATCGGGCAATGACATTGCCAAGGCCGTAGCCGAAGCAATGGAAGCAGCTAACGAAGTTTTGCGGAAACAGGCCAACCGTAGCGGTGCCGACATAGGCCGTATTCCTGGCCGTATCGTCAAACAGTCGCATGATAAGACGCGGGTGACGCGGGCAAAGTTTGACCAATGGTATAATGATATTTTGCCCTTGCTGGATGAGGAGCGCACGTTTGGGCGCCCAATGAGTGACGCGGATAAAAAAGCGTTCCTTAAAGGGGTCTATGATTCAATTACGGTGGGTAAGCGTACCGACTTGATGGGGAACCTGGATGACCCGCCTGGGTTTACCGGCCCCGCCAACATGGGCAAGAAACTGTCCCGCGCACGATCCTTGCACTTCAAGCAAGACGGGGAAAGCGCGTGGACGTATAACCAGGCTTACGGCAACAAGCATATTGGTACGGCATTTGTAAACCAGTTGCTGGGAATGTCGGACTCCGTTGCTGCCATGATGCACTTGGGGCCGAACCCGAAAAGTATGCTGGATGAGTTTTATGAGCGGGCATTAAATCGTGCTATTGATGAAGACAACCATGCGGTTGTTGCTCAACTACGAGAAACAAATTACGGCGAAAAGACAAAGCGACTTTATGATGAAGTGACAGGCCAGGGCAATGCGTTACCAGGGCTTGGGCAATCAGGTTATTATTTAGCGCGTGGGTCTAATCTGGCCAAGAACCTGACATCGGCAGCATTGCTTGGCGGCACTACTCTCGCATCTATTGGTGACATAGGCACGGCATCGATACGCCTCAACGAAATTGGCGTTCCGTTTTTTGAAGCAAACCTTTCTGTTCTTGGCGGCTTAATTCCAGAAGCTGTCGGCGGGCGTGGCGGGCGCCGTACTGGAGAGGCAAGAGAAATTGCCGATAGTCTTGGCGTCGGCATGGATGCTTTGATGGCCAGTGTACAATCGCGGTGGCTTGGCAACGATGCTTTGGATGGACAGGGCGCCAGCGCCGTCAGTTGGCTTATGCGTCTTACCGGCATGAACTGGATGAACGACAGCTTAAAAACAGCCGTCGGCATTAGCCTGTCCAACTTTATTGCCAAACAGGCGGGTAAAAAGTTTGACGATCTGGACGTATCGCTGCGAAGCGAAATGGAAGCCTATGGCCTGACGCCGGAAGACTTCGATCTAATGAACAGTGTGGTGCGTGAAGTAGACGGCGTTAAGTTTCATGACATTAGCGCCATCGATGATGTTGACGCGCAAGTACGCATCAACGGGTTCTTCACTGGATTTGCCGACAGCGCAATTCTAACGCCCGGCGCCCGCTCGAATATTTTTACCAGAGGCCTAGAACGCGGAACAGTTAAATCAGAATTTTACAACCTGTTCATGCACCTCAAGTCTTTCTCCGTAACCTATGGCATGGAGATTTTATCGCGTGGGTTTAGTAAGGCCAATGAAGGCCATCGAACGGGAATGCTGGTCAAGATCCTGCTGACCTCAATGGTTTATGGCTATATCGCATCGACACTCAAAGATTTAGCCAAAGGCAAGGAGCCGATCAACATAGCTGAGAACCCAGGCAAAGTATTTTACCGAAGCCTCATGCAAGCGGGCGGTCTTGGGTTCTACGGCGATACGTTAATGGGTATGGCAGTAGGCGATGCGCGGTTTGGCGAGGGCTTTGCAGAGATTGCGGGTGGCCCTGTTGTTGGCAACCTTAGTCGGGCTGCAAAGATACCAAAGATGCTTATTGACGAGGATTATGACCGCGCTGGTCAGACAGGATACCGCATAGCCAAGTCTATGCTTCCAGGCGCCAACATCTTTTCTGCCCGCATGGCTCTGGACTATCTGCTTTTCTGGAACATGAGCGAATACATAAACCCTGGATGGGCGCGAAACTATGAAAGACGAATTAAAGACGAAACCGGCCAAGAGTTTTTTGACGCCGTAAGACCAACCGAAGCCGTGCGATAATGGAGTGACACTATGACGGTATCAGCAACAACAACTTCCGTTAGCTACACAGGTAATGGATCAACCACAAGTTTTGCGGTTACTTTTCCGTTTCTAGGATCAGGGACAACAGCAGAACTTGAAGTGATTGAAAGGGTCATTGCGACAGGCGCGGAAACGACTAAATCCTACTCGACGCATTACACTGTAACGGGTGGCGATGGATCAACAGGCGCCGTTGTTGCTGGCAGCGCACCGGCAGACACGGTGCAGTGGCATATAAGACGCAAGACCACGACGACACAAACGTCAAACTATGTCACCAATGACCCCTTCCCCGCCGACACTCTTGAAGGCGACATTGACAGGCTGTCGATGGCCGGCCAGGAACGCGATGGTGACATCAGTCAGGCGTTTAAATTTCCAAATACTTATACAGGTGGTGCATCAGTCACGATGCCGGAACCTACGGCAAATAAATTGCTACAGTGGAACTCAGATGCCGATGCGCTTACGAACGGGTCAGAAGTTGCGCTTCCGGCGTCACTGACGGCAAGCAACTTTCTTCAAGTTAATGCGGGTGCCACCAACTACGATATGAAGACGGCGGCACAGGTTTTCACCGCACTGCTTGCCACAGAGGGCAATGGCATGATTGCCCATGCTGGATCAGGTGCGGCAGAACCGCGAACGATCACTGGCACTAGCAATCAGATCACGCTTGCGAATGGGGATGGCGTAAGCGGCAACCCAACAATCAGTATTCCTGACGCAATCACGTTTACCGGCAAGACAATTACCGGCGGCACATATTCCAGTATTGTTGCAACGTCAACGATGGCTGGAGATCCATCGAGTGCAATGCATATTGCCACAAAACAGTATGTCGATTCTGTAGCTGCTGGGCTTCGCACCAGACTTACGGTCAGGGCCGCAACAACGGCAAATATTACGATAGCAACTGCCCTTAATAATGGTGACACGCTAGATGGTGTGACGTTAGCTAACGATGATTTAGTCTTGGTAAAAGACCAAAGCAGTCAGGCTGAAAACGGTATATATAAGGTTGCATCATCCCCCGCTAGAGATACTGAAGCAGATACTTGGGATGAGGTTATTGGTCAGCTTATTTCGATACAAGAAGGCAGTGACAACGCTGACGATCTCTATCTTTGCACCGCAAATACGGGTGGTACTCTCAACTCCACGGCAATCACCTACACCAAAATTTACCCAGGAAGTGGCGGCACAGTTACAAACATTGCCACTGCTGGAATGGCAACAGGCGGTGCTATTACATCAACAGGCACAGTCACTGTTAGCATTAACGGACAGTCGGCCCTTGGGGCCTCTCCCGTGGCAGCGGATGAGTTTGCTATCTATGACGCTGATGCAACGGCTCACAAGAAGATTACAACGACACAGCTTTTCGGTTCAACTGAACTGACTGCCACGGCAAGGGAATATACAAAAACCCAAAACTTTAATGCGACTGCCTTGGGTGATGGTGCAAACATCAGTTGGGATTTGTCGCAGAACCAAGTCGCCGTCGTCACGTTAGCTGGAAACAGAACCCTTGATGCACCAAGCAACCAAGTTGCAGGGGCCACATACATCTTAATCGTCAAACAGGATGGCACGGGCAATCGAACGCTTAACACCAGTGCTTCAGCCTACAAGTTTCCAGGTGGAACAGAGCCAACATTAAGCACAGGTGCAAACGCTGTAGACATTTTGAGTTTTGTTAGCGATGGCAGTTCGATGTTCGGCGTAGCACAGTTGAACTTTAGCTAATGTTTACATTTCCTTTCACCATGATGTCCAGCGCGGATGGTGCATATACTCCAGCAGCAGCTTTGTATCTTGATACGTCCGATTCCCTTACACGAACTAATTCTAGTGCGTCAGACAATACGAAAAAAGTTACAGTCAGCCTTTGGATGAAATTGCTTTCGCACACAACGGCGGCATCCATCATCAGGCTTAACTCCCCAGACTTTGACCGATTGAACATGGAAGAGACAGGTAGTGATGATGCGTATTTCACTTTAAGCGTTGACGGAGGTAGTAACGATAGTTGGGGAAATCGTCAGATGCGGCATCCCAAAAAAGTACGCGATGTCACGGGCTGGCAAAACTTGGTGTTCACTTTTGATAGTACAGCATCAAGTGCAGACATCTTCCGTATTTTTGACAATGGGGTTGAGATCGAGCCTGTTGTTTTTCCTCCGTCAGGGAATTTTGTGTCTGACTCGACTATAAGTTGGATGGCAAATTCCAAGTCGCCTATTATTTTGAGCAGCGGAGAATGGCTGGTCGCCGACTACATCGTGCTGGACGGAATCGCCGTCACCAATGCCGATAACTTTGGTGAAACAAATCAAGACACAGGCATCTGGGTTCCAAAAGACCCAGGCACAATTAGCAGCTTTGGCACTAACGGTTTCTGGCTGGCATTTGATGACCCAACCCATGCCAACGGTGTAGGCAAAGATTCATCAGGCCAAAACAATCATTTCACGCCTTCGAGCATGGGAGCAAACAATATTGCCGTGGACGGGCCAGCCAATTTGGGCACCAAAGAAATTACTATTCACTCTTCGTGGGATGGATCAGCATCAGGAAGTGGAACACTTTCAAATAAAAATCTTACTGTTAGTCTAGCTAGTTATAACGAACAAGCCTTTGGTAATCTTCCTATGACGAGTGGGAAATATTATTGGGAGATTACACCTACTAATGGATCAACCAACCCACAAGTCATGGTTGGAATTTGCGATTATAGAATAGTGCGAGGATCAGACCCTTGGAGCAATGCGTATTTATGGGGGTATAAAACAGACGATGGAGCCGTAAGACACAACAATTCAAATAATTCTTATGGGTCTGCGTATGGACAGGGCGATATTATTGGCATTGCGTTTGATGCAGACAATGGAGCGTTGTATTTTCGGGAGAACAATGGATCGTGGGAAAATAGTGGCGATCCGACATCAGGTTCATCAAAAACTGGAGCGTTTACCACAAACATTACGGCGGGGAATGTCTATTTGCCGCACGTTGGATCACAAATTGCCAGCCCTGCAAGAACAATTAATGTCGTATTTAATGAAGCAGATTGGACATATTCTGCACCCTCTGGATATAGCGCACTAACAAAGACTGTTACAGGCACTGGCAATGCCGCAACACTTAATCCTATTGCCTCATCAAACCGTAAAGGCGGCTTAAGTAATGGCAACCTTAGAGCGTCAGGAGTCAGCAAAGATAATTTTTCTACGATGAACATTCCGCTTACTGGCAAGTGGTACTTTGAAGGAACATTAAGTGCAGTCGCCGGTACTGGTAAAGATGCTATTGGAGTTGCAGAAGCATTAGCTGACCAAAAGGGTGAGTACGGCAATAAGGTTGTAGTGTTATATGCCAAATCCGGTGAGAAATTTTTAGGTACAGCATCGAGTGATAATTGGCTAACTTATCCATCTAGTGGCGGTACGACTTATGTTGCTGGCGATACAATCGGTGTTTATGTAAACGCTGGTCAGGTTACATTTTACAAAAATGGTACTAGTCAGGGTACTTGCGGTTCAGCTTTTACAACGCAGTGCTTTGCCACAACACAAAATGCAAATGCAGCTACTGTTTGGGATGTAAATTTTGGACAGAAACCATTTATATATACACCTCCAACAGATGCAAAAGCACTAGTCACACAAAATCTTGCAGAACCTACAGTTACAGACCCAAGTGCTTATTTTAAAGCTAAAACATATGCAGGTAATGGGGCTGACATAACTGCTGGAGGATCAGGACAAACCATAACAACTGGTTTTCAACCTGATTTTGTGTGGATCAAACAACGCTCTACGGAAGATCATAGATTGTTTGATTCTGTGCGAGGTGCGGGAAACTATATCGAATCTTCTACAACAAATGACCAAAACCAAGCATCAGCTAGAGGTGGTGTTACATATCCCGGTGGTGGATATGATGAAATGTTAAATGATTTTATCTCTACTGGATTCACTCTAGGAAATGTCAGCGTTAATTCAAGTAGCACAAATTATGTTGCTTGGTCTTGGAAAGCTGGTGGCGAACCAACTGCTGATAACAGCCCTGCTGATGCAACTCCTACTAATAATTCAATTATGATTGATGGTGCGGCAAGTACCACTACATTGACAACAAGTGATATATACCCGACTCGCGCTACGGGAAGTAATACATTTAAATTTGGAATGATTAAGTACGAAGGAAACGGTTCTAGTTCTACGCAAACTTTAGCTAATCCATTCAGTTGGGCACCTGATGTTATATTTTGTAAAAACTTAGAGGCTGGTGACGATTGGGAAATTTTTCATTCCTCATTAGGACATAGTGGCGACTCGCGCATGTATCTGAATAAATCTGATGCGGCGAGTGGTGCGTCAAGAATAAATGCCGTGTCTGCAAATCAGATAACTTTTGTTGCTAGCACAAGCGGCTGTAATCCAAGCAGCCAGGATGTCATGATGTATGCGTGGGCAAAAACTAGCGGTGCTATAGCCGTAGGTCAATATACAGGGAATGGTTCTGCTGACGGTCCTTATGTTATTGTTGATGACGGCGGTTCTGGTTTCAAGCCAGCCTTTTTTATATCTAAACGAGTAGCTGATTCTGGCTATAACTGGCAGATAACAGATGCCGCCCGTGATCCAGAAAATCCGTTAGGTTATAATCTTTCTGCTAATCTTAATGGAGATGATGGCGATGGCAGCGGAACTTATATGGATTTCACCGGAAATGGAGTAAAAATTCGTACATCCTCCCCTCAATGGAACGCATCTGGAAAAATTTATATTTACTTAGCATTTGCTGAAACACCATTCGGCTTGAACAACAGGGCCAGATGATATGGACCCAGTCACAATCGCCGCCGGGGTTGCTGCATTCAAGGCGGCACAATCCTCTATAACCGCAATTAGAGAGGCATTAGATACGGCTGATGATATAAGTAGTATTAGTCATCATATTAGTGATTTATTTCACCATAGTAGAGAAGCTAATAAGGCATACCAAGCACAACACGCTTATAAAGAGAGTGTAGAAAAAGGAGAAATTAAGCCGGACGAATCTTTACAAGAAGCTATTGATCTTATGATTCATCGTAGAGAGATGGCAGAGATGATTAAAGATTTGGAGTGGGAATTAAATAAGAAGTTTCCAACTCCTATGGGCGAACCTACAATGTGGGAGAATATTAAGAGAGAACAATCCCGAATACAGGCTCTAAAGATTAAACAGAAAAGAGAAAGAGCAGAAATAGCAAAACAAGAGGCAGAAGAGGCAAAAGAAAGATGGAAAAAAATTGGAGTAGAAGCATTAAAGTTTGGCTTTCTAATTATTGTAACAATGGGCATCGGTTGGATGCTTGTAACCGCGTACGATACAGGACCAATTAGGTAGATTGATATGGAACTAACGGCTAGTCATGCTATTCAAGGTGTAATGGTTCTTGCGACTGTAGCTGGGGGGTATGCTGTTGTGAAAAGCAACCTTGCTAGAGTTATGGGCGATCTTGAGGATTTTATGAAGCGGTATGAAAAACAAAAGGCAGACTTCGATGATAGACTAGATGACGCAGAAAGTCAACGTGCTGTATTTACTAGTCAAATTGATGTATTAAAAGAAATAAACAGCGTTTCAGAGCTTGCGCATCGTAACCGTGAAATGGCTACACTGCTAGCTGAGATAAGGGTAATGAAGAGTCAAATTGAACATCTTAATTCGATACATAATGGAAGTCATCCCGATACGTCCAAATAAGGGGGTAAAAATGGATAAAATACTGCGATGGTGGGAAGACACTTTTGGTGGAAACTCTGCTATATGGAATTTAGATTATGGTAAGATCATTATTATTTGCCTTTTGCTTTATCACATGTTTTGGCAGTAGCGTCCAAGCTAGCGAAAAAGTTTTCGCCGGATGGATACTGCACATGTTTATCTCCGGTCAGTTAAAAGAGTATACCCCACGGGGCGGCATGGCTGAGTGCCTAAAGGTAAAGCGTAAGATACTGCGCTCTCAAGGCCACGCAGTCGGCACAAGATGGGAGTGTGCAAAAGGAAAGTTAGTCTTGCGTAAGTATGATACGGGAAAAACAGGTGAGAAATGGTTACCTGTAGAGCACTTAGGCAAATAAATGGCTGAAGAAGCTGGCAGAGGTAGGAGAACAAGCGATCAAATAAGAGTAAGCGATAGCTCAGCTATTTCGATGCCTATACGCAACCTTATCTCTATCGTAGCTGCCGTGTCTGTGGGGGTATGGGGTTATTTCGGAGTTGTCGAAAGATTAAATAAGTTGGAAACATTTGAGCAGTTAATCCAAAAAGATTTGGAGACAGGGCTAAAAGAATTACAGGCGGATATCGCAAAAAATAATGAGTTTAGGATCAAGTGGCCTCGCGGTGAGCTAGGTCAAGCGAGTGCAGATCAAGAACAATATCTCCTGATTGAGCATTTAAGTGGGCAAGTAGAGAAAATACAGGGACGAATAGAAAAAGATATGAGCAACGGAGTTAATATCACAAGGTTACAAACGGACATGATGGAAGTTCGTAGTTCTATTGAAAAGCTAAAAGATAAACAACGCAGTTTTATAAACGGAGGCTCTAAATAATGGTTGGACTAACAATGTTGTTATTAACTTTATTACTAGGAGTTTTATAATGCTATCTTTACTTGGGTCTTTACTTGGGTTTGGAACGTCTTTTTTACCAAAAGTAATGGATTATTTCCAGGATCGTTCTGATAAGGCACATGAATTAAAAGTTATGGAAGTTCAGATACGTCAACAAAAAGAATTAGCCAGCCAGAAATTGGAGATGGTGAATGTTGAAGCAGATATACGAGAAGTTGAAGCTTTACAAAAATCAATGCAACCAACGGGTGTGGCTTGGGTGGACGGTTTGCGTGGTAGCGTTCGTCCTGTTATCACTTATGCTTTCTTCGGGCTGTTCGTTTTCGTGGAAGTCTCCGCATATTACGCTCTCACTGCCCAAGGGGTATCTGGATTGGATGCAGTCAATGCCGTATGGGATGAGGACACAAAAGCTTTATTCGCCGCCGTTATCGCGTTTTGGTTTGGTGGAAGAGCTATCAATAGAGCAAGAAAATGAGGATCAACCAAATCGGGCTGGATATAATAAAAACTTTTGAAGGTTTTAGGTCTGAGCCATACTACTGTCCAGCGGCGGTTGCCACCATTGGGTATGGTTCTACTCGCACCTTTGATGGCAGTCGTGTTACCCTACGTCACCCCTCGATTGATGAATCAGAAGCCGAGGAGTTACTTCTACGAGAGGTCGCTAACTGCGAACGTGCAGTCAGCCGCCTTATCAAAGTTGAGCTAAATGAAAACGAACATTCAGCGTTGCAAAGCTTTGTCTACAATTTAGGGAGTGGGAGGCTCCAATCCAGTACACTTAGAAGAAAAATTAATAGAGGCGATATGTTAGGAGCAGCTGATGAGTTCCCTAAATGGAGGAGAGCTGGGGGTAAAATTCTTAAAGGGCTGGTATTACGAAGAGAAGCGGAACGTAAATTATTTTTGAAATAAGTATAATGAGTGCTTAAAATTTGCGTTCTTTTTACATGGCTGACAAATTCTATTCCAAGGACCCTCTGATTCAAAAATTTGTTGACATCTTAAACACGTTTTGTTTGAGTACTGGTATCTAATTTCTGGCTTTGAGACTGTTTTAGTTGATTTTTTCATCTTATGCCCTTATAAAGACTTAATAGCGTCTACGATAGCCGTAGCCATCTGTTGTTTTTTCTGTAAGGCGGATACTACCTTTTTATCTAGTTGGGTCCCTATTAAATCAACATACGTAACAGGATAATTCTGTCCATGTCTATGATTTCTGGCCTCAGCCTGTACCCTAGCATCCAGATCATAATTGTTCTCATAAAATATTGTAGTATGACAGGGGTTATTTTTAGTGCCAAGCAAAGTATGGCCGTATTTACCAGCCGTTAACTGAGCTATCATAATGGGGCAGCTGTCATGGTTATTAAAATGTTCTTTTTCTATTTTTTGTGATTCTTCACTTTGATCCCCAATTAAATAAGCACCTTTCGTCTCTGAAAATCTATTTATTAATAAAGATATGGATTTTTTATAAAACGCAAAAATTATAACCTTAGTATTAAGTTCTTTAACAATCTCCTCTACTAAGTTAAGTTTTGGGTTGTCTTTTTCTTCTACTAGCTCGATTGTTTCTCCCTGCTCATCTATAATAAAACCAGAAGAAATTTGTTGTAACTTCATCATTTGCGTGATAACCATCGGTGCTGTGATAACTTCATCTTTAACATTAAGTACCAAGTCTTTACGCATGGTATTATATTGCAAAAGTTGATCTCCACGTAGTAGGTAATTCCTGGACGTATTGAGACTATCCGGAATATCAGTCCACTCGCATTTCCTAGCTCTAAAAGAGTGCTCATCTATCAACTCCGATAATTCTTCTTGGTTTCTAGCCCCAACGATTTGTTTACCTAGATACCCGCCCATAACACAAAATCGGTTTCTAAATGCGTATTGGTTTTTGCCTACCAACTGGCCTATACATCTAAACTGGCCCCATATATCAAGTGGGGATTTAACTATAGGAGCACCTGATAGAATCCTAACGTACTCTGCTTCTGCAGATAATTTAATCATTCGTTTAGTTCGCTTTGCTTGGGGATTTTTAACGTGTATTGATTCATCTAGTACCAAATATACTTTTGAGTTCTGCAGTATTTTTTCTAAAAATTTACCCCCTTTTCCTAGTATAGCTTCATAGTTTATAGCTAAGACTGTAGGAGAGTTAGGCACTGCTGGCCAGATGTCAACTTTAATTGGTACTTCCCACTCTTCGGCTTCTGTAGCCCAAACTTCTTTTAAAGATTGGGGGCATACGATTACCATAACTTCTACTAAGTCCATTGAGTAAAGGTCTAAAAATTCGTTATAAGCTGTGGCTGTCTTACCTAGACCCATTTCCATAAAAAATGCAAACCCTCTACGTCCGTTAGCCTTATCTAAGGCTTTAGTCTGGACGGCATACGGGGTCCCTTTTAAGTGCCAAGGATACATATCAAAATCCCATATCGGTGCATAGGTAGGTGCGCGGCGTTTGGTGTACTTTTTCGGTAAGTAAGTCAGGTAGACTTTCGTCTAGTTTGCCAGCTTTATCGACTAGGGTTTTACATAAGTTAGCAAATAAAAGGTGCACTGTAGTGTTTCCCATAGCCATTTCATCCGCCAGATACATACAAGCTTCAAATATATCCGCAACTTTAACTACCTCTATGCAGTATTTTTCTAGTGTAGTGCTGTTCGTCTGTATACTACTAGCCATTTGTCTAGGTATATTCATTATATAATCATCGCTTAACTTAAAATGGCGTTTGTATGGAGTAGGTATGTCCCCGCTTATCATTTCTTCAAAGTCGTGGGTTAAAGCGTATTGGGAAATCCAATTAATATCAGATTTCTTCATTTTTATGTGTTTCGCTATAAAGACGGCGTACATAGCCACATAATAAGAGTGCTCTGCAACAGACTGTTGACGTATAGTTCGAATTATTGACCATCTAGGAACGTGTTGTAAAACTCTTGTTTGGGGGTCTAAAACGTTCATAATGAATATCCTGGAGAAGGTTTTACTACTTTTTTAAACGGGTATATAAGAAGTTTTCTGGCTTTTGCTTCTTTACACTCCTCATAATAAATTTGCCCCGTGGGCTTATGCCTATACATGTACGCAATAGGTATGTTATTTTCAGACCAAAGACCGTGGGACTCAAAATCTTCTAATTTTAATTCTATTTCTTCGGTAACTGTTTTTGTAACGTACGCTTTCATATCTACTCTCCGTTAATTTTTACGTCTTCTATATTGGGACCCCATCCAAACAGTAGTACGGGTTTTCCAGTTAGACATTTTTCACTTTCATCCTCTATGTCTCTTATTATCGCCGCTAGCTCAAATTCAGACACGTAATTACAAAAATTAAGAAATACAATACTTGGACGATTTGACATAATTGCATCTTCAAATTGTTGGCGGCTCCAAGTAAAAATCCGCCGCACTCGCTTAGTTACGGTGGTTAGCTCTTCTGGTACTCCTAATTTTTCAAAACTAGTTTCTTCCTGATCGGGATAAACATCGCCACTATACCCTAAGTTTGGAATAGACCCTACTCTAATAGGATGAGTTCGTACCGACATTGCAACGTTCCCTAAAAATCTAGGGTGGATGTCTGCATCAGCTATCCCTTGCCCCACCGTACAATTTCGTGATGTGCAGTAAGGGTAAAACATACTGTTAACAGACAAGCTGTACCCCTGCGGTACTTCAACCGATACCCGTGCCTTGTCCATTAAAGCCTGATTTAAATTTATTGGTGCTACGTTAAAGTAGCTACGAAGCTCGGGTGTATCTCTAGCAATTTCAGCCGTTCTTTTTACCTTACGGGCTAAAGCTTCTCCTACCCCCTTTCTTGTAGAAGAAATTTTGGTAGTTTGGGAGTCATCCCTATTTTCTGCTTCTATGTCCTCTTTAGTGATTACTGTAGCATTTGGATGAATAATCACCCTACTGTGTTTTATTCCTAAATCTTCAACCTCTTGTAAAAGTAACTCAACGTTTATAATTGCTCCAGCATTTAAATATATTAAACATTCAGGCTGTATAACCCCAAAAGTTGGTATGTGGTAACAGCAAAAATTCCAATTTTCATTCGTCTTAGATTTGGTCCAGTGACCAGCATTGGCACTGGCATTTGTGGTTGCTATATCTACTTCGTTCTCAAAACGGGCGGCTAAATATGCGGCTAATAGCCCCTTTCCTGTTGACCCAAACTGTCCGTCCACTAGCACAGATGCTTTTCCCTCATTAATGTAACTCATTATCTCTTTTTCCATTCTGATCTGCCCAAATTAAAAACCAAGCGTTACATATAACATGGGCTAGATGGTGTTGTCCGCTCTCAGGATCAACAATTTCTCCCTGTCTCCACGCCATTAAATGCCTCATCATTGCGTCAAAGTACCTGTCCCAATCGTCACAGTTTTTCCAATTATCAACCCCGTACTTATTAGCCCCAAAATCAAAAATTGCAACTACTTGTTCAAGTACCTCATACGGTAACAAACGCCACCTCCTCTTATCCTTATCAAATTTTTTATGAACGGCAATCATGCTAATTTCCTTATCTCTACCTCTGACCAGTATGTGATGGCAGTCACAATTTCTGCTACTTCCCACTCCTTGCCCGTCATCGTAACTAAATGACAATTTCCAGCCTTTGGATAAAGTGCGCTTGGGTCCGCTCCTATATACAGGTTATGATAATGTCGTTCCTGTATATGCAAGAGCCAACCAGCTGGCATGTTCGCGGCGTGTAACCTTTTTAACGTTTCTTGTTGAAGTTTAGTCAGCTTTAATTCATCTTTCTTACACTCAACAAACACGGGGGGTAGAGTGGCAATTTTTATAAAAAGGTCTGGGACACCCCCTTGGTGTCGGTTTGCCATTTTTATGGCCCACCCTTTCTTTCGTTGGACCTCTTTTACTATACGTGCCTGTAATTTTAATTCATCCATAACTAGCCTCTGCCCAATTTTTACCTTCACCAACGTCCACATCCATCGGCACTAATAATGAAACCCCTCTGTCTGGACCAAAGTCCTGCATTATTTTAAGTGCTTGTTCAAATTGGGGCCTATTATCCTCATAAAATTGAAAATCGATTGAATCATGTATGCTAAGTAACATATGAACTTGATCTCCTTCTGATTCTAGGTAGTTGTCTATATCTACCATTGCCTTCTTTATTATGTCAGCGTTTCCACACTGTAGCAACCTGTTTACAGCCTTGTAACTCATGTCATGGGTTCTTGTGTCTAGTCGTGCTCTACGTCCTAGGATACTTCTCACAAAACCCGCCCCCCTCATTTTAGATGCCGCCGCTCTCTGTAGCTGTTTAATTTCGGGCATTGACCTAAAGTAATCGTCCCAAATCTTTTCTCCTTGCGCCTCTGATACGCCTAATTCAGCAATTAATTTAGCCTTTCCCATGCCAGTAAGTAACCCTTGATTCAGCCTTTTACCCGCATCCCTATCTATTCCTGCTGCTTTAGCAACTGCCGTATGCGCATCAATAGGAGGGTTCGATAAATACCCCGATAACAGGACTTTACATTTTGAGTAATGGGCTAATAAGCGCGGTTCACACTGGCTGTAATCTACGCTACCCCAAATCATGCCCTCATCCGGTATAAACACTGACCTAAACAACTTTCCAAGCTCTACGTTTCTTTTTGGTACTTGTTGCATATTCGGCCTGGATGAGCTTAACCTACCTGTTATTGTGCCGTATTGGTCAGACCTCGACTGATTAAACTCTGTGTGTATTCTACCTTGGTGCATATAGGCGTACATGGGGTTAATAAACGAGTTGATTAAATTACCATACTTTCTAGCGGCAATAATTTTCTTGCCAAGGCTATTGGTTAGTAACCAACTTTCTGCAAACGATGGGTTTCCCTTATCCGTAGTGGGATAATCAGTAATTCCCGCATCGTCAAACAGTGCCTTCATCTGTGCGCCAGACCGGATATTTAAATCTGAAGGCAGATCGTTTTTAGCCTCTTCTAATTTTTGCGTGGTCTGATTGGCTACTTTATCTAGTCTATCCTCATCTATATTAACCCCACGAGTTACCATCCTATGTAGTACCCGTATTACCTGATTTTCTAAGTGCCAAACCTGCCGTAAATCTTGCTGGTCCAAATCTTTCTGTTGCTTTTCCCATAATTGGTAGGTAGAAGTTCCATCCCCTTCAGCATAGTCTACCCCCATTTCATCATTGCCACTTAAACGCCAGAAATTGGACATCTGTTTGCTCGTGTCCGGTCCCCCAAATTTTCCTTTTAGGTACTGGTACAGTTCGCTTCCTTTTTTAGGCTGTACCCCCGCATCGATACAACAATTTTCTAATGAATACGATGATCGATATTCGTTAATCAAACCAGCATTGATCATCGTATCTTCAAAAGTACACTTTGATATGTCAATCTGGTGTTTATGTAAAAATTTTAAATCAAAGGCTAAATTATGACCAATTAGATGAATACTGCGCTCTTTAAATATAGAGTGAACATCCATTTCAAAAGGGTGTAATTTTAATGTTTGTGTGGTTTCTGCGTCCTCTGGGGGGTAAAAGTCATAAAGGTTATTAACCCTGTGGCGCACTGGTATATAATAACTATCAGCAGGATTTGGAGAAAAAGTAAAAACATAACCAACAATATAATTGCGCTTCCAATCCAAGCCACTAGTTTCGACATCGATTACTACCTTATCTGTAGTTGATAGCTTATTTAACACTTCCATTTTTATGCCCTATCTAAAGAAGCTCCACCCGTTAGGGTGGAGCACCTTACCTTTCCTATTTAATAGTCGTCCGTGTCTTCAACATCGCCGTTTTCATCCTCGTCGCCACCTGCAATGCCAAAGCCCTTATTAGAGAAATGCTCGTACATTTCCTTATAGGTAGGCACTTCGGCCTCAGATACTAATTGAGCAACTGAACGGCCATTTGACCCTTTCGACACGCTTGCACTAAAGTGCCAGTTAAAGTAACTCTCGTTGTCGGTGTTGCGGTCTTTCTTGCTGGTCATATCAAAGATACGTGCCCAACTTGGGAGTTTGCTTATCGCTAATTTCGACACAAACTGTTGACCTACCTTAAAAGAAGATCGTTGCAACGAGATCGCCGCTGGGCTTAAATCAAGGTGGTCCGGAAACATAGCTATGATGTTTATCATCCTAGTAGCCGCTGGATGAGAATTTTTATCATCGGGGTCCATAGTTCCAAAATCAGTAAGACCCCCCTGTTGGACGGTTTTACCCGTGTTCCAGGTTACATTCTTACCCGTATCAAGTTTTACGTCAAACTCCGTGTTTGGACGGTCCCAATGAATTCCATCATCCGCACGGGCTAGGATACCACCACCATCCTTACGGGGCCTCCATAAAATTACGGATTGGGATACAAATACAGGGACCATTTTTAGGCTATCCCCCATAGATGTTTCAGCTACAGTATGATAAAACTCACCCGCCTTGCCGCCATCGTCCATCACTTCTGGACTTAATCCCTGTAGCAACTTAATGCGGGGTACGATTGTAAGGTCAGATACGTGCTCTGTGCCTTGACCTTGGTACTGTGCCAAATAATCAGGTACACTTACCTCTTGACTTTGATCTTTTTTAGCTGGTGCTTTTGCCATATCTATTCTCCTAGCTAACCTTCGTCATTGATGTGTTTTCGTAGCTATAGATGTTAAATACGTCATCTGGTAAATCAATACCCTCAGACATTAAACTCTTAGCCGTTGCAGAAAGAGTAGAAGAATTAACCGTCTCAGTAATCAAGTCTTCTAGCCCGTTATTGCGAAGCCATTCATAAGCCTCGTCTTTTCTATCCTTCTGGATAGTAGTACGTGATTGTGCAGAAACGGTAAATCGATACCCGTTTACCGTCATGCTGGATACACCCTGTTCAGTAAACTTCTTCGGCACAATTTCTTCTTTCATGCGCTTATGCAATTCACCAAATCGGGATTTTAGATACTTCAAATTTTCGTCTACGTGGCGTATATCCTGTAGAAGAGATACTACAGTGGGTACATCACACATAAGAATATTTTCCATATCCTTCTCTGCGTCTAATGCGGTCTGGTTGATCGCATCAATCATGTTTTTAAAGTCTTCTAGTTCTTTTTCAGTCACTAATTTGTTCTCCTATCTCAATTTCATAGTACCCCTTAAGCTTCTTATCATACTTAAGAAATACAGATGGTAACAGCCGCTTTCTTTCTAACCATATGGCTATAGTTGAAACGACACACGAATCGCCCAGAGGGACGATATAATCACACTCAGGGTCAAAGTCATGCATGGTCTTGTCACATGCCGCTAAAATCTCCCTAGTGTAAATATTTACATCATCAGGGAAGTACCCACGTCTTAGTAGTGGGACCAAGCTTCCCCAACGAGACAAACTCTCAACGTCATGCTTATCACTAGGGATAGCCGTAATAAAGCACCTAGCAAACAAGTATCTAGCTGACACTTTCTAGCATCCTTTTTAAATTGTACAGCTGTGTGTCAGACACTACTGATTCAAACTCTCTCAGATGAGGATCGTCGTATTTGTACTTTAAGTCATGCCTTACGCGGTCTATCCATTGAAGAGTAGGTGTTGATTCAAATAAATTCAGTTGTGCACCCTCAGAAAAAAGATTTTCCTTAAGTTTACGGTCTAAAACAGAAGAAAGGATCATAGCGAAGTTTGCTACGTCTGCCGCTTCACGATGAACGCTGTCTGCGTCCTCGTTATAAATTGCGTCCTCTAGCTCTTTTACCTCGCCTTCTAAACCTTTAAGAGCAGTAAGGACATCAACTTCATTCCAATGCCCCTTGTGTGTATTTGCTTGTAGCTTAACTAACATCCGATTTACAAAAGACCAGATGTCTCCAGCGTACTCTTCTGTTCCTTCGGGGAGTGTTATGGTAATTGATCGTCCCATCGAGGTTCTCCTATCTAGAGTGGTGGGGAGAGGTATGGAGGTTCGGCCTTTCCCTCTCCCCTTGACGTAATGAAGGCTTGTCCAGAGACTTAACTACGTCAAGTGTAAAAAAGCACACTTGACGTATCTTGTCAACTAGTCCTTCATTAATCCACGTAGTTTTCAGCTTTGAACGTAGTTCCGTCGATGGTTACGTCTAGGCCTTTTCTCAACCTGCCACGTAGACGATTTCCGATATTCATCCGCTGCATGCCATTATTTAAATGTTCATACTTAGCTGGATCAATGTCATTGTCTGCGGCTATAGCGTAGAGGTTAGGTATAGAAACTTTACCCTCTCCATTTACAGTTGCCTCTGTAAGAGTAGAAGCTATGTCATCCCCACAGGAATCATTATTTGCCCTGTAAGTTTGTCTGTATCCGTCATCCATGATACGGTTTTTGCTTAACAAATCGCGAATGCTTTGTGCTGGAACACCACTATCTTTTCTGGTGATTGCTTCATCAAGTCCCGCTTTTGGGTCCGAATTTGTTGCCCATATTACAGGGTCTACTGCGTCTTTAAAAACGAACACGTCAGAAGGACCACCCTCTTTAACTTGGTCCATTGTCGTGATTAGAATTTTAGCTTTTTCCGCTTTTGCAACGGTAGCGTGATGTAGTTTCATGATTTCATCCTTTCCTATCTAAAAACTACCAATCTAAGGGACATTAAACCATGTCCCGTACACCTTGTCAATATCTTATTCTTTAAACTCCTTATCTCCTATGCGAACTACCCCGCCTCTACGAATTATGCCACGTAAAACGTTACCAAGCAGCATCCGCCGCTGTCCTGCGTTAAGGTGGCTCCACTTTGAAACAGCTACCTTATTGCTTTCAGCCACGTTTTTCATTTTTTCGGGATCAGTCCTACCCGTTTCGGGATCAGTTAAGAAGGCCGACAAAGCTTCAGCTACTTCGTCACTACAAGTTCCAGAACGTCCATACTTTTGCATAAACTTTCTTGTCATAAAATCTCCGCTCATTTTTTCCTCTCTAGAAGTCTAAGTTTCTTTGATCAAAGGGCGGGGGTGCTTCGTAATGGGACGCTATTTCAGCCTCTCCCGCCGACATCCACGTTTTGTAGTTTCTTACTGCCCATAGTTTTATTTTTTTACCCATCATTCTTTTAGCCCCCAAATTAGCGTACCCAAGCCTCTTTAAAGTCTGGGTAAGAGCAATCGGGTTTATACCTTTGAATCCCGGAGCTGTGTTTACTGCATGGGCTAAGTCAGTTGCGTTAATCAAGTCACAGGCCATAGGCCACTCGTCGTTATTTACGCACTCCATAATATATGAATCCATCGGCCTTGTTGTTTCGTCCACCATGTCGTGGAAATGTTTAGTCTTAGGCGGTGGGGCCTCA
>VTLG01014927.1_pt1 | contig 21315 bp, 35 predicted proteins | sample 4694571 | NCBI WGS metagenome assembly VTLG01 (sample SAMN12604809, study PRJNA352737) | marine metagenome | biome: ENVO:00000447; feature: ENVO:00000209|ENVO:00000569|ENVO:01000036; material: ENVO:00002151; isolation source: viral sequences binned using virsorter ... | reverse complement strand
TCATAAGAAGCTGACACCACAAATTCAGCGTTTTTTGGTCCTGAAAAATTCAGTTCGCCTGTCTCATAGTTAATAGTCCCTGTTGCAACTCCTAAAATGTTTGTTTTTCCGTCGTCAAAAGCAAACACAGAAGTGTTAGGTATTTCTACGCCTGTTTCTTTGTCTTTAATAGTATCATCAGGCAATTTACTCGCTACAGATCCTTCTATATTAGCTAAAGCAGGTATTCTTCCTGCTCCCCATAAATCAGTGTCTCCTCCACTTGAATCTCCTAAAACAACAGCAGAAGTAGATAAATGACTACCTGAAGTAAATCTTATGTCGCCATTAACTAAAGAAACTCTAACGTCTTTTTCAAATAAATTACCTGCTGTGTAATATTGCTGTTGAAACAATGAATTTAACTTTGCTATAAAGCCGTTATTACCTCCGAACTTGGTATTAGAACTATCAATAGTTAAATCAACATCATAAGCACTTCCTCCGTCTATTGCAATCGTAAATTGGTATGTTGTTCCTGCAGTTAATCCTGTTTCAGAATTTAAAGTAATTCCTGAAAGTCCTAATTCTTGATATGCTTTTTCATAAAATTTCATAGCAAATGTACCTCTAACTATTCCGTCTGCACTTCCTGTTAAATTCCTAGCATAACCAAAAAAGTTTTTACATCTAAATTTTCCTGTTTCATCTGTCCTAGCTGTTGAAAATTTATTAAATCTTGAATACATATTGAAAAAAGCAAATCTTACTGCGTCATCATCATCTGTATTTGAAGTAGCTGTAGAGCCAAACATACCTCTTTTAACTGTGAGTGTGTTATTTGCTAAATCAGATTTATCTCCTATAGCAGTTACTTCCATAATTTCATCTCTAATTCTGATTAGATCGCCAACCTTAAATAAATTTGCCGTGCAATTAGTAGCACTTGTATAAGGCTCTAAATAGACTGTAGTATTTGAAGCACTATTATCAACATTATCAGTTGCCGTTGTATCATCTGTGTCAGCTGTTGAATCTGTATACATATTTGCATTAGGAACTACATTGCTTAAAGTAGTAGCACTTCCTGCACTTTCATCTGTTGCGTAATTAATAATTCTACTATTATCTAAATATATAAAATCTCCTGCAGGAATAATCATAGAAACATACCTATTAACTGAAGCACCATCTCCTGAAACATCTACGCTGTTAGTTGTATCAGAGTTAGATCCTCCGTCTTTCCACCCTGCTGTCTTTAATTGAACTTCAATAGCTACTGAACTTTGGTTATACACACACAATGATTTAGCACTAGGAATTGTCGAAGTTCCTTTAGTTGAGCTAAAATTAATTACCTCTATAAATCCGTCTGTGTTATCTACATCTTGCTCAACGTCAATTACTTGAGTATAGCCTGAAGTGCTTTGGAAATTATAATTTTTATTATTTCCTAATATATTTAATTTTGTTGTTACTTGGCTCATTGTTCTCCTATCTTAAATGGTATTTTAAATTTACTTGTAATGTTATATCATCTGTGCCACCTACATTTTCAGCGAAAATAACTAATGCTTTGCCGTCTCCTATGTCTGATGTATTTAAAGTCAATGTTCCGTTGCTTACCCTATCATCACCGACTGATACAGGAGAAAGATTATCAGAAGCAGATCCTGTTTGTGCTATTACTGCACCTTCAGACAAATCTCCTGCTGTAGCACCTGAACCTGTTTGCATAGTATATGACATAACATGAATGTTTACAGTTGTAGATCCATCAGCAGAAACCATGTATTGAATTTCATCAATAGTTATATTCTGCTGTAATAAAAACACACTTGGAATAAATTGTTCTGCAACAGAAGCAATAGTTAAAGATGTAGCAGGATTAGCTCCACTACCTCCCCAAACACCTGCGTTTACTAAAGCTGTATAATCACTTGCTCCTACGCTATTCATAAAACTGCTAGTTGTTAAAGGATGATGATTTCCTGCAGTAGGACTAAAATCCCATAACCCAAATGATTGAATTTGAGTATTTGCAGTATGCTGACCTATCCCTACTTTAACTAAATCATTTGTTGAATCAACTTTAAATAAAGCATTTCCATCAGCGTCCATAACTCCTACTGCTCCCGTAGTGTCAGAAGCAGGTCTCATATTTACACCTCTAGTAGATAAATACAAAGCAGTTGCGTCTCCGTCACCACATTTTATTTGTTTAAACGCAGAACTTATGCCCGTGTTAGAATTATCTGTGTGCAATAGATCTTTGTAGAATTGCGATATGCCTTTAGTTAAAAAACTCATTTATCTACCTTCTTTTCTTCTTTTTGTTTTTTTAATATTTGCTTTATTTCAATATCTCTTTGGTATTTAGGCAAAGACATTAATTTTTTCCAATCAATTTTCATTTATCTTTATTTGGCTCCATTAAACATTTTAATTGAGTTGTAAGTTCTTCTAATCCACCTATTTTTTTCCAATAATGCTGTTCTATCCCTTTTATTTCTTTAGCTTTTTCTTCTATTATATTTTTAAGTTCTTCTATTTTTTTCTCGTTTTTCGTATCACTCATTTTATTATCCTCTTTTTATTTTAAGTATATTCTCCATTGACATTTATATTCCAATAAACATCTTGACTTCCTGTGTTACTATCTTTCTTCCAAAATATAAATAAACTATCATTTTCAGAAAATGTATTATCAGTAGTAAAATCTTCTGTATGTTTCCAAGTTCTACCACTTGCAGGTGGTGTTATTGCTGATGTTTGAAATAATGCTGTCAAACTTAAACTCGTGGCATTTGCAGATAACGCTCCTTTATATACATAAAATTTAAACGGATCTGTTGCTCCTGTATCAGAAGCATATCCTTGAATTTTAATATTAGTTATTTTACCTGCTCTTGGAGCAATAAAAAATGATGAATAAGTGTCAGTAGCTACTATAGAAGAAGGATCAGAATCAGCATTTGACCAATTCTCATACCAAAATCTAAAAAATGTGTAATAATTAGTTGTGCTTGTTTTGTTTGTCGCATACCCACCTATCATAGTATGCCAATATCTGTCTGCAAGACCTGTTCCTTCTGTGATTTTTATATCATCACCTGCGTCATTTCTAAATCTTAATCTATTAGGTGTAGTTGATTCTATCCATAATTGACCTTCTCCTGCTGTATCTGCTCCTGCACTAACAATTTCTTTTATGTAAATCCCACCTATATCAGCGTCATTAATAATCTTACCTTCAGGAGAAAAAGTTAAATGCCCATTAGTGCTACCTGCTCCATCTGACGTACCTAATGTAGTAGCACCTCTATTGCTAGTTAATATTAATTTGCAAAAACTATCATTACTTGCTGTATAATAAAACCTATATTCAGGACCATACCACATATGTCTAAATTCACTATTTGTAGCTGTTCCAAAAGCAGTATAGGCAGATGTTAATGTTCCATCGTATTCTGCTAATTTTAAATCAATCTGTCCTTGCTCTCCTCCTGATTCTGAATCTAAAATAGTTGAAACTATACTAGCATAAACTTGTTCACTAGGTGTTCCATCATCATAACCTTTAAATTCTATAGTACCAAGTACATCGCCATCTACTGCGTCTACAGCAGTTGCTTCTCTTTGTGTTAAAAATGTAAGAGTTCCACCTTCTGTTCCTCCTGTAGTAAAACTTTTAAGAATAAGATTAGGATCTGTGTCTGTATTGTCTGCAATAGTAAAAGTTCCTCCTGCAACAGACCATTCTACTGCTCCAACTGTAGTATGAGTATAACTTCCTGTTTCTACATTTGTTACATTGCCTGTGGCTGTTCTTGAAAAATTGCCGTCACTTACAATAGACAAATTAGCATTAGCACCTGCAACATCTACTGTTGAAATAGTTGTTGCCCCGTTTGTTGTAGTAGCTAGTTTAAAATAATCTGTATTGTCAGAAGCACTTTCATATTGATAATATTCATTAGCTCCAAATTTATGTGTGTTTACTGTAAGACCTTGATTTTTATCAGAAAAATATATGCTTGATGCTCCGAAATACATAGCGTTTGTACCACTTCTAAAATAAGGATTTGCTTGGTATAAATATAACTCTAAAGGAGCATCTGCATAACCTTCGTTTATCCAATATTCAGTAGCTATGTCTGTAAATAGAAATTTACCACCTAGACTTAATGTTCCTAACTCTGAATATTCTCCTGACCTGAATTCTAAATATTTCTTTCCTGAAGTTAAAGCACCATTCATTAATCTACCATTTAACTGATAATCACTGTTAATAGAAAACTCCTTCAGAGATAATTCCAAAGGAGTATTTACTTCGCCAATTCTTAAAGGTTTTAAATGTAGATCTAAAGGTCTGTCATCTAATAAACTTAATCCATTTTTTTTAAGTGGCTCATAATTAGGCATTATTTATTTTCTAGCACCTCTCCTGCCTGTTAATCCTCTAGAAGATTTTGTCTTTTTTTTGCTTTTAGATTTTTTTGCAGGTCTTCCTCTTTTTTTTCCGTAAGTTCCTTTTCCTTTAGGCATTATTTCTTCCCCTTTACTGCATTAAAAATTGGTGCTAGTATCATATCAAAAATTACGTCATCACTCTTTGTAGGACTTAATTTTACTACTTTTTCAATAACATACATAGCTAACAAAACGTGTTCCCAATTATTCATTATGAATTCCATTTACTTTTCTCCGATTTTTTTTAATTTATCACTTAACTCTTTACTTCTTTCAGGTGTTTGCTTACTCCATAAACTATCAAGCATTTCATTACTAGCTTTATGATAAAGACCTTGCTCTAAATATTTGATTGTTTTGCGAAATTTAGAAAAGCCTGAAACACCCATTTGATACGACATGTTTATTACTATTTCTTGAACTTCTTTTGGTGCTTTAAGATACCAAGGGAATTTAGATTCTAATTTATATTTAATTTTTTCTACTTTATCCATAAGCCATTTTTCAGCTGTTTTTTCATCTACCTCTATATACTCTAACCTTTGCCCATATCCTATTGTTAAATAGCCTTCTGTGCATTTATAAGGTTTACTCCTAAAGCCTTCATGAAGTTTTAATTCATCTATTAAAGACATTAACTTTTAATAAAGCCTATTTTTACTCGCATATTATCAGTAGCTGATGCAACCCAATTTCCACCACTTCTGTTAATAATGTGCATATATAAACTATTAGAAGATCCGTCTCCCTTAACTACTAAATTAATATTAGATTTAGTTGCTATTGAAGAATCTATTAAATTTGTATAATCTCCTGCAACTACAGAAACGTGCCCAACAACATTTGCTAGCATATCATCTAAATCAGCAACGTCCTCACCTACTGCTTTACCTTCATCATCTGAAATAGCTGTGTTTGAAGTTGAAAAGACTACATCAACAGCAGGACCCGTTGTTGTTTCGTCAAGGATTGTGATTGATTGAATCATAGATCCGTTATTTTTACTAGAAAACGCTCCTGTTATTTCTACAGACTGACAAATAACTTTATTATCACCGATAGTTTCAGCGTCTGTTGTTGCTGTTACAGTTCTTACGTCAAATAATCCCATTACTTATCCTCTGCTTTCTTTTTTGCTTTTTTAGGTTTAGGTGCAGATTGTTTAGCGAGTTTTTTACCTGTTTTATTAATATGAACTGCCCAACCTTTATTTACTTTATCTTGTGCTTCTTCAAAAGAACAAGGAACTACGTTGTTGTTATTATCTCTAACAAAAACTATTTCTCTGTTTTTTGTTTCTTTTTTTAAAGCCATAATTTTTTTCTCCTTAATTTATACAAGGGCTGTCAATCCGACTAACAGCCCTTGCCATACATGAACAATACTATGATTAGTTTTGTAGTATTTCTACACCCATAGTTTTATTTTCTGTCATTCTTTTAACACCATAGATACAATCAGCAACTACTTTAGTAGCCAAGAAATCAACTGAATATTCAGATTGAACTCTAATTTCTTGTTGCATAGCGATTGCTACTGCACCTTTATGAAAACAATAACCTATTTCGTTGCTTGTTCCTGCTGTTGTTGCTATTAAAGAACTTTGAACAACAGGCATTCCGAAGAATGTTGGAACTTTACCTGTTCTAACAGTTTCTGCTTCGAAATTCATACCAATAGTAGCACTTTGCTGATTTGACAACAAGCCTTGTGCTAATAGATCTGCGTATGTAGGAGGATTTAACACCCATACACATTCAGATAATGGTAAGTTATTAGATAACAATGTTGATACAACTGATTCTGCGTCAGCAGGAGTTAAAGTATTATCAGCAGTAGCTAGAGTATGTGTTGCTCCTAGTCCTGCGTCTAATTCAGCCATAATATCAGTATCAACTTGTAATGCTAATTGATAAGCCATGCCTTGAGCATATTTAGCGAATAATGATTCATTAGCTTGTATAACACCTAGATCTTCAAACATTTTTGCTACATATTTATGTTTGTTAATTAAGATATTAGTATCAACTAATGTTTCATCGCCATACACAACCATAGTACCTTCTGCTTTGTCAGTTTGACCTGTTACTTCAGGTAGTGTTGGTATGTTAATAGCGTCTCCTTTACCTTTAACAAGTGCTGAATAATCATCACATAAAGGTCTTAACACTAATGCTTTTTCAAAATATCCCCAAATTGCAGATGCCCATAATTCAGGAATTGCTTTGTCTAAATCTGTTTCGCCTGTAACATCACCTGCCCATGTAGTAGCGTCACCACCAACAGTGATAGCACCCATGCCAATAGCAGGTAATAATAAAGCGATCCAATCTAGATTAAGTGAATTTAATAATAAAGATTCCATTGAATCTCTCCTTTAATCTAATTAATGTCTTTCAACTGCTCTCAAGAGCCTTCATTTTGACATCGTTTTATTTTTAATTTTTAAGTTATTTCTTTTTAAAATGCTTAATAACGTCTGTCCAATTTTTAGATCGCTCTGCTTTATCCATCTTCCAAATTTCTGCGTCATTTTTAATACCTAAATTATTACCACGAACAGGAGCAGATTTATCTGTCCTCAATGAAGTATTTTTAGTTATTAATTTAGCGTAGTTTTTTAATTTTGGAGTTGATAAGTCTTCTGCGATAACTCTATGTTCTTCGGACATATCCATTAATAAACTTTCACGTTCTTTTGCTTCTAATTCATCATGATAAGCTAATTTTTCTTTTAGCTTTTTATTTTCATCAGATAGTTCTGCGTTTCTTTCTTTGTATTGTCCTTGTTCTTCCATTTGTTTAACTCTTGCGTCTTCTTGAGCTTGTTTTAAGGACTGCAATTCATTTTGCATAGAACTATATTTTTTATTTACCTCATTGAATCGAGCATAAGGAACACTATCAGGTGTATCGTTACCTGTGTCGGCAGTTTGATTTACGACATTCTCGTTGTCGGCAGGTTTAGTCTCGTTGTTCTGTTCAACGGCTGAAGCATTTGCATCTTTTGTCATTTTGCTTTTCTCCACATTGTTTATTATAGTTTAAAAAAAATTAATTTCCAACATCTTTTATATATTCAGACGAAATTTTTTCTATATTATCGAAAAATGCTTCCATAGTTTTAACTCTTTCATCTAATTTATCATATTGTTCTTTTGTAAATACGGGTGGATGTGAATCTTTTTTTAATATAGCAACGTCTTTAGATAATTCTTCAATATACTTTCCGTATTTATTAACACTCTTATAAATTTGATTCATTTGTTTTACTAATTTGTCTAATTGATTATCTTTCTTTTTCCAAAACATTTAGAACCTCCAATTCATGCCTGTTGATACATAATATTCATTTTTATTGTAAAAGTTAGTTTTAATTCCTTCTATAAATATACCAATACGATCTCCTAAATCAGTTCCTAACATTATTCCCACGTCATACTGTTTATCTTTTCCTTTATATGCTTTGTCTGTTAATCCGTAACTATAAGGGAAATAATTAATCCATATATGTGAATGAAATTTACTTTGTGTTGTACCTAGTAAAACATCTAGACCTATAACTGCGTATGCTTCTGCTTGCCACTCTTTTATTTTATTATCCTGATTGTATTGTGCTATAACGCTTGGCAAATGATATTCGTAAAACTCTGAATCAGAGTATGCAACTGCAACGGAGTCAGCGTTCTCCCAATAATAACTAGCTTCCTCATAAAACATCTCCCAATAACCTTCTTCTGTAACAGGATCTGTTTCAATCCATATATAATAATTATCAATTTCATCATTTCCGTTCAAATCGTGTAAAGGTACTAGATAATCTGTATAGCCGTATTCATAAGCTAGTTCCCACCAATAACCCTCATAGTCTTCTATCGCAGGGTGTCCATAGACAGGGTGTCCTTTAAAAGTTACACCTGAAGTGTAATTAAAAATCCAAAATTTCTTTCTATACCTTAAATCTAATTCAGCAAACTCCAAGTCTCTACTTTCTTTATTAGTGTATTTAGTTTTAACTACATATTTATCATTAGACCATTTTAGCCATACTTCTGCGTCTTTAAATTCATTTCCTCTGTTTCGTACTTGAGAATACTTAAATAAATATTCCCAACCATTAACAGCACCTATAACAGCTTTGTCAGACAAAGATGATTCATTTCCTTTGTAAAATCTGCTTCTTGATTGATATGGAAATAAAGCTATTTTCCTTAATCCAATTGTGTAATTATAATCATCTTCAAAAATTTGCTGTCCGTTTATAGAGGGTGTGCCCATTGTGCCACTAACATAAATAGTCGAATAATCGAAAAAATTACAAAAGACCAAACTGAAAGTCGTAACCACATAAGCAATATAATTTTTATATCTTCCATTTTTCATTATTAAAACCTTCCTTTAGAACTTTTTTCTACTTTTGTTAATCTTTCTTCAAATTTGTCTAGCTTTTTAGCTAAATCATCTAATTTGTCTTTACAATCGTCTATGCCTGATAAATCTACTTCAGGTATGCTAATCTTTTTATTTTTTAATTTATTTAATTCTGTTTTAATATATGTTAAATCAGTAGCCAAAGGAGATAATGTAGTATTTAATGCTTTCAGATCTTTAAATGTTTCGTCATATTCTTCTAGCTTATAAGATATAATTTTTAAATCTCCCATAGATTTAATATTATTAATTTCTTTAGTGTTGTCTTCTACTGCTCCTGTTAGCGTAAAATAAACACCTACTGCTGATACAACAACAAACATTATAGTTATTAAAAATTTTAAATCCATTTGAAATGATGTATCTTCACCTATTCTATGTGCCATAACTTTTTCTTCCTTTTCTATTGTTTTGCTAATTTGTTGGTCATTTAATGCTTCTGCTACTTCTTCTACTGTTATATGACCTTCTTCTATTAAAATCTTTCCTAAATGAACAGGTCTATCATAGTTAATTGCTTGTTCAGCTTGTTTATGTAAAGCCTGTTTTAATTGTTTTTTATTTATATAACCTTTAAGTAATAATAAATCACCTATCTTCATACTACTACCTTAAATATTGTTGTTGAATTTTCTATTTTGTCATGGCTTTTAGCGTTATATGATTCTAAAGATTCTTCAATGTTATAACCATTAGTATAATTTTGCAAATCTATTTTTATTCCGTCTCTATTTCCGTTTTCATAAAATATATAACAATTTTGCGAAGCTCTACCTGCTAAATTCAATGCTTTTTCCGAGTAATCATTTGCTCCTACCATGCTACTAGATCTACTGAAATTATCTCCTACTCTAGCACTATGTACGTGCCCAAATATAACATAATCAATATTAACACCTCTAGCTTTATATCTGCCCATTAATTGTGTTACGCTTGTGTCTATTCCTTTCTTAATAGATCCGTTGCCGTGCAATATTAATAAATTCTGCCCTGCGACTTCAACAACTAATTCAGTAGGATCTCCGTTTATAAAATTAACATCAGTATCTTTAAATAAGTATTCTAGTGTTTTAAATATTGTGTAATCATAATTGTCAGAAGCTAGATTTTTACTCCATCCCCAATCTTTTTTAACTCTACTTTCATTTCCTGTTACCGCACATACAGATACGTTAAAGTGTTTATTTAAATGAAGTATTATTTGCTGAAATATATCGACAGCTAGGAATGTTGCTTTTGCTCTATTAGTAGCCATGTTTAAAAGTTCATCTAGCCTTCTATCAGAATTAAGTAAGTCTCCTGATTGAACTAACAACACATTAGATATTTCTGATGACTTAAAATAATTAATAGCTTTTGAAACAAAATGCTTACACCTCGCTGAAGCTATTTTAAAGTCATACTGATTGTGTTCAAGATCTACTAATTCATTAAAGTGAACGTCTGAAAATTGTATAACACCGACTGCTTTAGAATTTTGCTTATAAGTTTTTGTTAATTTAGAAAAATCATATTTGTCAAAAATCTTTACTAATTCTTTATTGTATTCAGCAACAGCATTTTCTACTCGAACGTGCTCACGGAATGCCTTTCGTTCTATACGATTAATGTCTTGGTACGACTGCTTTTGTTTAGCAAGTTTGACATTTTCCGTGATTAATTCTAAATCCTCTATAGGATAAATAGTCTTTTGCTTACACGCTTTGCATTTCCATCTTTGATGTCCTTCATAAAAACCTGCTTTTTGAAAAGAGTTGTTGTAGCAGTTAGGACAATATATATTCATAATTCATCTTAATCCAATATTATAGTTTCTTTACCTTTATAATCGAACGGAACAAGATGACATTTGCAATGTGGTCCGCAAACTGAAAAACCACTGCGTGGATAGCCTATTGCTTCCCAATATTCTTTTAACTCTATACGACCTGCTCTTTCAGCACATTGAAAACAAGGATTTTTGGATACTGTAACCCATTTGTACCTAGTGTAACCTTCTTCAACATACGTTAGCAATTCAGCTATTTGTGAAGCACTTGTAATACCTAAATTAGTAGCACCTGTTACGCCATTGACTAGCCCTCCAAATATTCTACCTTTGTTTTCTAGGTCGTATTGTAGCAATTCTCTAATTGCCATAGGATCAGCACCTGCTAATGTTAAGTTTTGTATAGTAAGTTCTATTTCAGCAATAGTTTCTAATACATTGTATTCAATGTAATTAAAAACCAAAGTACCTGCGTCTTCATAGTTCGTCATTTCTCAAACCTTACTATGCTTTTTATTTTTGCTCTTATCATCTTATTGAATCTACGTTCAGTTTTGGTGCCTATCCCAAACCATTCACGTTGTGGGAGATTATCTCCTCCTTCGTTATGAAATTCAGCAACTTCTTTTCTTTGCTCTGCTGTAGTAACATGAGATTCTAAACTACTAGCAGATGCTGTTTTACTCCTAAATACTTTTTTCATTTTCCCTGAATCAACTAAAGGTGTTCGAGGTGATGCAGAACCTTTCTTTTTTTTAGCTTTTATTGTACTTGCTTTTAAAGGTTTAAATTTATTTCCGTGTATATCTTTCTTTTTTTCAAGATTAACTTTAGTTTGACTAACAAAAGTATCAGCTAAATCATTAAGCATTTCTGCTATTTTTTTATTAACAAATTTAATTCTTTTTTTTCCTACTAATTTGGCTCTTATCATTTAGTTCCTTTGATAATTTTTTTAGCTAAATTTTTCCCACCTTCAATAGCTTTTTTTATATTTTCTTCTTCGCTATTGTAAAAATCTTTTGAAACTTTAGTTAAATATTCTTTTGGATTCATCATTAAATCGTCTATGTTTATCTTTTCTAAAAATTCTGCTTTCCTATTTCTAACATTCTCTCTTAAAACTTCTAATGTTTCCTGATGTTTTTTTATATGTTTATCTTGAGACATTATTCTTCAACTTTAGGCACCACTTTTTCGCCTATTTTAAATATGTTTGCTTCGTTAGTGCTTTGTTCTTTTATTCCATTTACTACTTTTTTTCTTTCAATCAAATATGCTTGTGCTTCTTCTCTAGTTGGGAATCCATCAGGATCTTCAGCCATAAGCCAATCTAATTTGTCAGCAAGTCCGTGTTTAAATTTCCATTCCCAATTATCTCTATCTCTTTCAGGATCGGGAAAGTCTATTTCAGTATAATTGACAGACATATCTTCAGGCAATCCTATATTATTTTCTACTTCTGCGATTATTTTTTCTTTTTTATATATTTCTTGCTCTAATCTATTGAATTTTTCTACGTCATCTTCTCTTTGCTCTAATAATTCTACGTTTTCAAGTTTCAAAGCGACACCTGATTTAGATCCATTTAAACCAAAATCAAAAGATAAATGATGATTGATAGCTACTTGCTGTAATTGAAATTTAATTCCTTCTACTATAGAATTAATATCTACGTTAGGATTTAAATTCTTCATATCACCATTATCTATAACAACAACTTTATTTAATCCTAATTCAATATTGTTAGTATCTACTTGACCTTCAATAACGAATTGACCACCTGCTTTTCTAATATGATGTTGCAACATAGTCATAGCAACATCAAGCTGTCTGTTTGCTGTTACTATGTCTTTACCTCTGCCTTCATTCATAAATTCGTCTATTATATGATTAGGTTGTAAGAAAACGAAGGGCAAAACTCCGTATGGATTAACGTCGTCTTCATTTATATGAATTATATTTCCGTCCATATCATATCTAAAATGTTGCTCTGCGTCCCAATAAATAAATTCATCTTCTTTCGTTTGGTATATAGAGTCTTTTGTTTTTTGAGCAGGATAAACAATTCCTATTGGATTCATAGGATCGTCATAATCAAACACAGGTTCAAATATAAAGCGAGGTATATAAACAAATTTATCTTCTTTCCATACTATTTGAACGGCAATAGTTCCTAGAAGATTGTGCATACGCTCTATTCTTTTTAATAAGAAATCTTTATCTTCTGTTATGTCAAAATATCTTTCGTCTTCTATTTCTCTTTCAGGTCTGTTTTTATACACTAAACTTATTCTGTCAATTAATCTTCTAGTCATATTAACAGTATATAAAGGAATTTCTTGCGTTAAAGATCCACTAAAATATTGGCTTATATACCTATCTGTATTCGCATACTGATAATAGTCTATGCACATATTTTTTACTTTATCTTGTTTGTCTGAATTAACTGATTTTAATTTTTCTATTGAATCTTTTATTACTTGGTCTGCACTACTGAATATCATTCTTTCTCCTATTGTCTATTCTTTTCTTTAACATTTCAGTTTTCCAAGACCATTATGCCATAAAAGTTTGAGTTGCAGGTTTTCTGCATGGATACTCATAATCGACAAAATAACCGAGAGCGTCGCTGAAGTGAGTTAGCTCTGAATTGCTCTTATCAAGCTCTCTAGTTATTCCCTTTACTACTACCTGTTCTAAATCTCTAATTAGTCCTTTACATTTAGGATCTATTAACATACTATTAAAAGCGTTGTTCATTGAGTTTAACCTATCTATAACTCTAGGAGCACTTTTCTTTACCTTAACAATAAATCCTTGTTGCCTTAAAATATTGTGGTCAGTATCTCCTGTTGTTTTCCTTTGCTTTCCTGCAGGATCAGGATAACACAAGTAAATGTTTCTAGGTCGTTTTTTAAAATAATCTAATTCTGAAAATTTATTTGGCTTATATTTTTCTTTTACTATATTTGAAATTCTTTCAGTCATTAACTCACCTGAACCTGAATGAGTTATTTTAATTTCATCTATTACTCTGATTTTTGGCTCTCCTTCGTATTGCTGTAGCACAATTCCACACATAGGCTGTACGTTAAAGTCGATACAAAATATGATTGGTCTATCATTATCGTAGCGTATTGGTGCGACATTTTTGCTCCTATCAAAGTTATAATAAGCGTTTTGATTAGTTAGATTAACAAACCTACCATTTAAATAGGCTTCAACTAATTTCTCGTCATAGTTATTAAATAATGTGTCAATGAACTCTTGTGGCAAAAACTTATTATCCATAGTCTTGCCGTGATATAATCTATAACCATCAATTGGATTTTCAAACCATTTTTCATATACCCAATTAAATCCTTCAGGTGTTGTCGTCGTGAAACCTGTTAAATGTTTTCCGTCTCTTAATCTTGATATGCCCATTTTCCACGCACTATCATCTTTTAATAACGCACTTTCATCTATCCCAAAACAAGCCAAATTTAATCCTGCCCACCTTCTCCAATTTTCAGCAGATCTTAATATAATATATGCTTTGCCTGTCTTCCATTTAATAGTGTATCTCATATCACTAGCTTTGTATTCAAATTTAAATCCTAATTCTTCAATTAAATGTTCTAGTGTCGGTTGTAAAACATCTTTTATCATAGGGTATACAGGCTCTGCTAATAATATTGTTTTATTAGGATTCCTTCCGCATTCTACAAGTGCTTTTAAACAGAAGGCTACTGTCTTACCACTTCCGTATCCCGCAACTAACGCAGGGAATTTAATTTTAGTTCTAACGAAAGAATTTTGGTGTTTAAATACATCAAATTTCTTCAAGATCAAAACCTTCTATTAATTCTTCATCAGAAAACGCAGGTTGGTCTGTTTGCCCTAAAAGCTGTTTCCCTAACCATATTTGCATAGACGTATTTCCTTTTTCAGCAGATCTCCATTGAAGTTGTCTTAACTTGATTTTTCCTTTGTCTCTGCCTTTTGTAAGAAATTCCGAATAACTCTTTTCTAGCAAATCAGCAGAACAACCAAAAAATGAAGCTATTTCTTTATTTGTGCAACCAAAACTAGCTAATTGTTCTACTTGTTTTGTATCTATATTGTATTTTTTAGGTCTAGCCATATTTTATCCACGTTAGTTTTTAATTCATCTTCGTTGTTATTGCTTAAAGTTTCTATTTCATTAATATATTTATTGTATATGTTATTTAATTTTGTATATCTTCCTTTAATAAATTTTTTACTTTGGTCGTCTTTTCTGTCTATATGTCTTTGCGTCGTAATATCTTTAAAAGCTGTAATCATATAAATTTTTAATTCGCTATATTTTTTAATTTCTTCTATGAAAGAACTATTAAACAATCTATCTCCTTCAAATATAACATAATACTTTTTATTTTGTTTTTTTAAATATTTCATAAAATCTACTGCGTCAGGTTGAACAGCCATTGACAATCTATCAGTTCCACTAAACAATTTTTCATCATATATTCCTAATATAAATATGTTTTCATAACATTCACCTCTTAATTTACCGAATTTAAAAGATGATTTTTTCCCTAACTTAATTTTTAAATTTCTTATTAAAGTAGTTTTGCCTGTTGCGGGAACACCACCTATTGCTATTGTTTTAATTAGGTTTTGTGTATTCATTGTATTCATTTTTAAAACACTCCCATTCTATATCCATCATTATTACTTGCCCTGTATTTAAATAATGATTTTGTTTTATAGGTTTAACTCCTACGTCTTTTGGATTATCTTCTATTCTTAATTCTTTAGGTAAAAAATCTTTCCTAAAATCCCAAAAAATTTCTACGTCTTTATCTTTTAATCTATCTAAACTCCATTTTATTCTTTCAGCAAACATGTCATTGTATACATTAGGGTAACGTCTATTAGGTCTATGCCAACTCTTATAACAACACAATGTTGATTCTAAAGTAAAATAAGAAAGATCTTTATGTTTAATTCTTTTTTTAGCGTCTTTTAATAGTTTTTCTCCTTCTTCTTCAAACATTTTAATATTTTCTTTAGTGTATATTACGTCGTTTCCTTTCTTCCATTCTAAATCGTCTCTCCCGATAACTTTTGCTATTCCGTTTCTATGACTTTTAGATCCTTTAATGTCATCTAAAAATAATGAATCACATTCTATATTTAATCCACCTATTTTTAAATATTCTAAATAACTAAATGTTGCTAACCTTCCAAAATAATTAAAATCCTTCATAACAACATTCCATAATTTCCTAAAATTTTCTTCAGGGCAATCTTTATTAAGTATGCTTTCAAAATAATCTTTTTGAGAATTATTAATAAGTTTTTTATAATTAGATACTATTTCTGCTGTTTTAGTTTTAACGTATCTTCTATCCATATCCCAAAACAAGCCACTCCAATTATCTTTTATAAATTTATCTAGTTTTTCTACATTAATTTTATTTATATGTGGGAAATGTTTATACAATATAAAAGTAGTAACTATATTTTGTGTGCAACCATTCAAAAATATTATCCATAATTTTTGTTCCTCGTTACAATTTAAATAATCAAACAAATAATCAAAGCAATAATACACGGCTCCGGGATGAGCTTTGTATTTCAAATGAAATTCATAAAACCTTAAAAAAACTTCTCTGCGATACTTTACGTCTCTAAAGTCGTATCCATATTTAAGCGACATCATGTTAAATTATTTCTTCGCTTATTTTTGCTCCGTATTTTTTCGCTCTTTCTATTTCTTCTTTAATAGTTCCGCACCTCATCATTTTCTCCCTCATATAACAAACTAGACTAATTCTTTCGTATTCACCATATTCACCTATTAATTCTGTATTGCCGTGTATTAAAGTAGTGTTGTTCATTATTATTATATCGGTCGGTCTTATATCAACTGCTATTTTATATTCAGGAAAACATAAATACCCACCTTTATATTTACCTGCACCAAACACGCCCATACCTGCACAACCTCCTGTTAAATTCCCTCTATCCCTGTGAAAAGCCGTCCTGTAATTCATATTGAAAGTAGTTGTTGTGAATGCTGTGTTTTTAATTACAAAATCTTGCGACGTTTTTTCTACTTTTGATTTTTGATTTTTATATAATTCAGGACTATATTTTTTATAATATTTATTTATTAAATGAATTATTGGTAAAATTTTTGCCCATTTATCAGGATTTTTTTCTGTAAAAGCACACATTCTACAATATGGTATTCTAGCATATCTATCAAAAAAACCTCCTACGCCTGATTTTACTTGAACTAAAGTCCTGTGAGAACGAGATCTTGTTCCGTCTTTTTTTATTGGATAAGCTGTAGAGCCTTTAAAAGTAGCATTAGATCTATTATTAGTAGTTGTGCAACCTGATTTAAGACTGCTGTATGCTTTTTTTATTAAATCATTAGGCAAAGCATTAGGTATATAAGCAAAAACGAACTCTCCATTATCTTTTACTACGCATTTTTTATTTATTAATGTATCGTAATGGCTTTCATTAGGCATTTGACCTATTATATCACTTGCTTCTTTATCAGTTAATTTCTTTTCTACGTTCAGATTCATTTTCCAAAACTTTCTTTATAACATCTGTTATGTTCTCTAATTTATAAATTTCCATTAACTCTACGCACGTTGAAGTAACAAATTTATATTCTTCTTCGTTAAAATATAATTGCAACATTTTGACATTAGCTTGAGGAACGTAATCTATTTCTAAATCATTTTTTTCTTCATTGTCGCCTGTAATTATTTCTAGATCTTTTGTCTCTCCAATCAATTTTTTTAATTCATCATTGTCAAAACCTGTTAAATTAATATTTATTTCTGATGAATTAATTTCATTTAATATCTTGTTTAGTTTATAATTATCCCATTCTCCTGATATTTTATTTAAAGCTAAATTTAATGCTTTTTCTTTCATAGGATCTAAATCAACAAATATACACGGAACAGTTTTGTTGCCTAATTTTGCCCACGCTTTTATTCTTTGATGTCCTCCTATTAACGTCATGTTTTGATTTACTATAACAGGATCTAAAAAACCAAATTCACTTAATGAATCCATTAATTTCTGCATTTCATTTGCGTTAATTTTTCTAGGATTATATGTTGCTAATTCTATATTTTCTATTTTTTCGTTTTTAATCTTCATTGATGTCCTCGTAGTTAATAAATATATAGTTTGATAAAAAATGAAACGCTAATTCAAATAAATTTACGTTGTGATATTTTTCAAATGATTGTTTTCCTTTGTTATGATATTCCGCATGATGATGTCTGCATAAAGGTATACAAGAGTAGTGTTTTACGTTTTGTTTTTTTCTGTTTCCTCCCATACCAACGCTTATTAAGTGATGAGGATCTACAGGACCTCTGTGATAACAAACACAACAATAACCTACATTTCTAATGTAATCAACGTAATCTAATGAATTCATATGTTTTCTCTGACTATAACAGTCAATGTTTTTAAAGCAAATCTTTCTTTTTTTTGAGTATTTTGCTCGTAAGTTACATCTACATAATCAGGGCTGTCGTCCCATATTAAATTTTCATCTATCATTGCGTCAAGCAATCCTTTACAGCCCAAAACTAAATTATCGTAATCTAATTTTCTTGCTCTATAGCTTATTATTTTAATTTTGTATTTTTTACATTCAGCTTTTTTTATATTTTTTAATTTCATTTGATTGCGAATAAAAAGAGCGTATTCTTTTTTCGCTCTACTTCTTACTGCCCAATGTTGTTTTAATATTTTATTTGCTGATTGTATTTGAATAGGAACAACTAGAATGTCAGAATCAATTTTATCTGAATGTTGGTTTTTTAATTCCATAGTTGGAAGATAACTTAATTAAAATTTTTTTAAAAACCTACCATAATGGGAATTTTTTTTTCATTTCTGCTTTTTTTCTTCCGTGATCTAATGATTTTTTATTTAAACATTTGCGACAATCTTTTCTTGTATAAGCACCAACTCTTACTTTTAATTTTCCTTTTAAATCAATTTTACAAGTTCCACATTTATTCATTTTTTCTCCTTGTTAAATATTATTGGGATTATTAATTTAACATCAAAATCATCTTTATCTTCTTTACAACCTTCATCTCTTTCTAGGTTATGACGTTCAAGCCATTTTTCAAAATCATCTGTTGTATCTTCGTAGCACCTACTATTTGCACCATATCCTACATAAAATATATTATATAGTTTCATTTTTTCTCCTTATTTTCATTTTTTCTCCTTTTAAAAACTACCTATATGATTTACAACTCTTTTAAATTTAGCTTTTTTTTTACATTTAGAGCATATTCCTGTTTGCTCAACCCAAATTCTAGTATCTAAACTATATATAGGCTCTTTTTTGCAACAATTACTCTTAAAATTCTTTTTCATAATTGAACCTCTAACAAATAACGTATATCTCTTAAATTGCTATTTTTAATTTCATAATTATCTGTTGTTGTTATCATAGTATCGTCTTTTCCTCTAGGTCTTTCACTACCTTTCTTATAAAAAATTGCACGATCTTCTATTTCTTTCTTCCAAATCCAACCACAAAACTCTATATAATTAGTTTTTTTATTAATAGAAGTGAATAACAATATATCACATTTGTATTTTAATTGTAATTTAGAAAAATTATTTACATAATCAGATCTTGTATAAAAATTTCTTCCCATAGCTTTAACATCTATAGTTCTGTTCATATGCTTAATATCAAATCCTCCATCAAATTCATTCTTCTTTAAATTAAGATCAGGATAAAAATTTTTAAGTAAAAAACAAGTTTCCATTTCTGCTACTAATCCAATAAATTGGTTTTCTTTATTTCCGTCATGCTCACCTCTGTTAGCTAAATTATGTGTTTTTAAATATTCCCAACACTTATTTTTAACTTGCTGATTTATTGACTTAATAATTGGCGAATAATTATTCATAACTTTCATTAATAAGAATTTTTTTAAAATCAGACATAATTTCTTCTATGGTCATATCATATATTTGATCTTCTGTGTAATTTTTGTATTTTATTAAATAATCTATTGCTTCTGCTAGGTTAATCATCAATTACCTCTTTAATAATTTTGAAATACTTTAGGAACATTCATATCTTTTCTTGGATTTATTTTTTTCTTACAACACCTACTATCTCCTTTGAGTTCATACTCTTTATAAAAATCAGATTTACCACATTCACAATATCCAACGTAACAATAACCTGTTGAATCTAATCTAAATTCAGTAAGATCTGCTTTAGGTGTTAAATTCCAATCTTTAGCATTCTGTATCCATTTTTTTAATCTTCTACTAATATCAAAAGTCTTTTGCATTTCAAATTTCATTTTATTACCACTCATATTAGATTCAGTCCAATAATCGCAAAATTCTCTTATTGTTTTAGGATCTACTACAGGTGTAGCTTTCATTCCTTCAGCACAAACTTTATTTATAAATTTTTCTTCTCTTTTATCTTTATTTTCTTTATTATCTTTATTTATATTATTAATTATATGCTTTTGTTTTTCTTTTGAATTGCTTTTGTTTTGTTTTTGATATTGGTTTATCTGATAAGTATCATATTTTACGATAGTTATAATAGTCATCTTGTTTGTTGTCTTGTATTGTATTGAACCTGTTTTTTTAAGAAGTTTTAAAAAGTTAGATAACCTTGTATTGCTCCAACCAAATAACAATCTCATTTTTAATTGAGAAACAATCATATCACCTCTTTTTAGCTTGTATATTTCATTCCCTATACAAACTTCACTATCTACATAGTTCGCCCTGAATAACAACCATAGCCATGCTTCAAACCTGCTGTATTGCTTACTAAACTTAAATATGTCGTGTTTAAGGATCTTTCTATTTAATGAAATCCAACCACTCATAATTCATTCCCCCATGCGTCCCAATTTTTTCTTCTATTTCTTGCAAACAACTCTATATACGGCTCATAAGATACTCTTTCTATGTATTCATACATTTCATTAGGCTTTTTAGAATGCTTTGTTCTTTTAGCTGTTATTAATGTAGTTCCTTGCTGTCTTTTTCCTTCTATTGTTTTATAAGGAGTTTTACCTTTAACTCCAAATAAACAATGTTCTGTCTGACCTCTAAAATATTGCCCTAAACCAAATCTATCTTTAGCCCATGTAATTGTAGTAATATATCTAAATCCCCATTCTTCCATTACTTTTAATCCATCTTTTAAAAAAGAATTAGTTACCCATAAATACAAATGACAATTATCTTCAGAAATATTATCAATCCACGTTTTCATATTAATTATGTCTTTAGTTTTCATTAAAGAATAATGTTTGTCAGCACCTCTTTTAATTTTACCACCACCTTGTTCATTCCAAGGAGGATCTGCGTATATAGTTTTATATTTCATAATTTTAATCCTGTTATTTGATTTATTTTTTCTATGTGTTTTCTTCTAGGCATAGACGTTCCATCTATCCAATATTTAACTGCCGTAGGACTTACTCCTAATTGTCTTGCTAACCAACTATTATTTCTTTCTTCTATCTGTAACCACAATTTTAATTTTTTCATTTATCCTCCTATTAGGGAAGGAAGGGCAAACCGAGAGTCGAGTGTTGTGGGAGTGGTCTGCCCTCCCTGTTAAGTTATTTAAAATGGAA
>VTLG01012372.1_pt1 | contig 21316 bp, 26 predicted proteins | sample 4694571 | NCBI WGS metagenome assembly VTLG01 (sample SAMN12604809, study PRJNA352737) | marine metagenome | biome: ENVO:00000447; feature: ENVO:00000209|ENVO:00000569|ENVO:01000036; material: ENVO:00002151; isolation source: viral sequences binned using virsorter ... | reverse complement strand
GTGTCGTAAGGTAGGTGCTGCAAACTGGGGTAATAGTCGCAAAGAAGAAGTTGAATACGAAGCAAAGGTTTACAAGACACCACATCATCGTTGGAGAGATGAAATAGTTGAGCACCATAAGAAAGATGCTGATGGTAATACAATTCCTCATGAGGATGAAGAGATAAAAGAGAATAAAAGCAATTGGAGACAAGAACTTGATGAAAAGTGTTGGAAAGGTTATGAGAAGAAAGGTATGAAGACAATGTTTGGTAAGAGGTATCCAAACTGCGTAAAAAAGACTAAGAAGGAGGAGTTAGAGGTCGAAACTTCTTCTAATATACAGGAAAAAACAAAATTAAAGAATACTAATTACGGTCCTGCTGTTGTATATCAGGATAATCAGAAGACTGAACCTGCTAGAGTAAAGCAACAAATGCCTACTGGTGGAGATGGCACTGCTTATATGGGTGAAGCAGCAGTATCTCAACAACAACAAAAATTTATGGGTATGGTTTATGCATACAAAAAAGGTGAGATGCCAAATGCTTCAGATGAAGTAAAAAAAGCTGCTGAAGGTATGACTATGAAAGAAGTTGAAAAATATGCTTCAACTAAGCATGCTAAATTACCTAAAAAAATAGAAGAAAATACTGCGATTGAAAGTGAATTAGTAATTCAAGATTGGAATGTTGATGAAATTAAGTATACTGAGGTTGAAGCAGTAGACATCATCAAACCAGAACCATTAAAACCATCACCATCTAATATTATTATTGATGAGGGTTTTAAAACAAGAATGATTGCTAAATTTGGTAAAAAATTATTAAAAAATATAGGAAAGGTAAATCCATTTACAAAGACAGGTTCACAGAGAGTAACTGGAGATGTAATTAAAAAAACAACACCAAAAGTAAAAGGTGCATTTGATGTCACTGGACAACAAGCAGCACAAATGAAAAGAACAGGATCAGGAATTAAATTTCCAGTTAGAGATGCAGCAAGTAAAGAAATAAGCAAAAATATACAAACTAAATCTATTATTAATCAAACAAAAAAAGCAAATGAAGTCGCTGCAAAAAAATTAAGTAGTATAAAAAGTACTAGTGGTAAAGATTTAAGTAAACCAATAAAAGTAAATCTTCAGAAGAAGATTGATTTTGACAAATATATTGGTGGATCGTCAACACCAATTAAGAAAAAATTTGTTGAGAAAAGACCAACAGGAACATTTACTGATGATTTACCACCAGTAAAGACAGTGCCTTTGAAGAAATCTCAAATTGATTTGATGAAAAAAACTACTCCAAAGAAAATTAATAAAAAATTAACAGTGAAGGATAAACTCAAAGAGATTGAAAATGATCCAATGAGTAAAAAAATTAAGAAAGAGATTGAAGGTGAGACTGGTACTAAAACAAGAAAATTCTCACAGAAAGGTGGTGTAACTAAAGGTAATGAAAATGAAACATTATCTAATGATAAATCTAAAAAACCACTTAAAGATAATTATAATTGGAGAGAAGACTTAGGTGAAGGTGCTGGAGTAGCATTAAAAGTTGGTTCAATGGTTGCAAAAAAAGCAGTTCCTGCATTAATGACTACAATTGGTGGTGCTGGAACTATAATGCAGATAAAGAAAAAAATAGATCAAATGGATTTTGGAAAAAGTAAGAGAACTCAAGCACAAAAGAGTTCTGCAAGAAATCGAAATCAAAGAGCGGTAGCAAGATTGGGTAAGAGGGATGTTAATGTTCAAGGTAATCCAAAAAAACTCAAACAGATTTTTACAAAAAAAATAACAAAACCAAAAAAAAGTGAGGATAAAGTTAAAAAAGAAATAATATCAAAAGGTTTTATGAAAGATCATTATGATTGGAGAACAGAATTAGATGAAGATTGGCAAAAGGTCAATCGTAAAGATAAAACTGATGGTATGAGTAAAGCAGCAGTCAAGGCATATCGTAAAGAAAATCCTGGTTCTAAATTAAAAACTGCAGTCACAAAAGATCCTAAAAAATTAAAGAAAGGTTCTAAATCTGCAAAGAGAAGATTAGCATTCTGTAGAAGAATGAAAGGTATGAAGAAAAAACTAACTTCTGCAAAGACAAGTAGAGATCCAGATTCAAGAATAAATAAAGCATTAAGAAGGTGGAACTGCTGATGAAAACATTTAAACAATTTCAAGAGGAACTCATTCCAATTAAAAAAATACTTGATAAAATAGGTAAAAGAATTAAAAATTTACCTGGTGATAAGCCATATACACAAGAACCTGGACAACCACCTAAAAAAGTATGAAAACATTTAAACAATTCGTGGAGAGTTTTTCAAAACCAGTCACTCCAAAACAATTTGATGTCAATAAATCTGATACAATGTTTATAAGAACACCTGATATTATTAAAAAAGAAAATAGAAAATTTAGAAGTAAATATCCTGTACCTTTTAATTTCTCTTTACCTCAAGCAAAGAAGAAAACTAATAAAAATGTAAAAACAGTATGATATGAGTGAAGTTTATCTTGGTAATCCTAATCTAAAAAAAGCAAATACACCGATTGAGTTCACGAAAGAGAACATTCAAGAATTCTTGAAGTGTAAAGATGATCCTGTCTACTTTGCGAACAACTATATAAAAATTGTATCACTGGATGAGGGTTTAGTTCCTTTTAGACAATATCCTTTCCAGAAAAAATTAATAAAAAATTTCCATGAGAACCGTTTCAATATATGCAAGATGCCTCGGCAGACTGGTAAATCGACAACGGTTGTATCATACCTTCTACATTATGCAATATTTAATGATAATGTTAATATTGCTATACTGGCAAACAAGGCATCTACAGCCCGTGATTTATTAGGTAGATTACAACTAGCATATGAAAATTTACCAAGATGGATGCAACAAGGTATCATATCTTGGAATAAGGGTTCATTAGAAATTGAGAATGGGTCAAAGATATCTGCTAACTCTACATCATCATCTGCTGTTCGAGGTGGATCATATAATGTGATATTCCTTGATGAGTTTGCGTTTATTCCAAACCATATTGCAGATGATTTCTTTGCATCTGTATATCCCACAATTTCATCTGGTCAAAAAACAAAAGTTATAATTGTGTCTACACCACGAGGTATGAATCATTTCTACCGAATGTGGCATGATGCAGAGAGAGGTAAAAATGAATATGTACCAACAGAAGTTCACTGGTCTGAAGTACCAGGTCGTGATCAAGTTTGGAAAGAACAAACGATTGCAAATACATCAGAGCAACAGTTTAAAGTTGAGTTTGAGTGTGAATTTCTAGGTTCTGTCAATACATTAATCAATCCAGCAAAATTAAAAACTCTTGTATTTAATGACCCAATACAAAGAAATGCAGGACTTGATATTTACGAAGCACCAAGAAAAAATAATAATTATCTAATCACAGTTGATGTTGCTCGTGGTTTAGGTAATGATTATTCTGCTTTTTTAGTATTTGATATCACAGAGTTTCCTTACAAAGTTGTAGGTAAGTATCGTAATAATGAAATCAAACCAATGTTATTTCCAAATGTTATCTATGATATTGCAAACGCATATAATAAAGCCTTCATTTTAGTTGAAGTAAATGATATTGGAGATCAGGTAGCAAGCATTTTGAATTATGATTTGGAATATGAAAACTTATTAATGTGTTCACAAAGAGGTCGTAACGGTCAGGTTGTTGGTGCTGGTTTTAGTGGAAAGAGATCACAACTTGGAGTTAGGACAACAGCAGCAGTGAAAAAATTAGGTTGTTCTAATCTCAAAACACTACTTGAAGATGATAAAATTTTAGTTTGTGATTATGATATCATATCAGAACTCACTACATTTGCACAAAAACATAACTCATTTGAAGCAGAAGATGGTTGTAATGATGATTTAGCAATGTGTCTCGTAATATTCTCTTGGTTAGTAGCACAGGATTATTTTAAGGAGATGACTGATAATGATGTAAGAAAGAGAATATATGAAGAGCAGAAAAATCAAATCGAACAGGATATGGCACCATTTGGTTTTATATCAGATGGATTTGATCAAGATACTTTTGTTGATAGTGATGGTGACTTATGGAAAACTGATGAGTATGGAGATCGTTCATATATGTGGGATTATTACTAATGTTAAAAAAACTTTGGAAATGGAATGCTAAAATTGGTGGAAAATTAGTCAATGTTGATCCTGATGCAGAATGGGAAGACCTTAAACAAAGATGGAAAGGTATGCGAAAGAGTCCCAAGGAATTTGTTAGATTGTACATTGAAAAAGTAAAAGAGAACTTTGTGTGGATAAGGGGATATAAAAACTTTCCAATTTATAAAATTGTATCAGGAACAGCAGTAGCAGCAATTTTTATAACATCTGTGCCAGAAAAGGTTATAAATCATTTTGACAAACAAAAACTCAGGGAACAACTACAAATGTATGACTATACATATGAAGAAAAACTTGATATAATAGAAAAATACGAAAACAAGAAAAAAATTCAACAATACGGAGGATTATGATTTCCCTTTTACTTCTAAGTTCCAGTTTTCTCAACTTTATCTTTTACATTTACGCAATCGGTTTTGTTGTTGCATTAGTATTGGAGCAGGTTGTACGAAAAAGTGGCAATGAGAGAAACATCTACATTGTTGAGTACAATCGAAAATACCTTTGGAGAAATGCTTGGGTTGTAAACATATTATGGTTTGTAACGAATATAGGATTATACGTGGCATCTAGGAATATGCAACCAGCAGGTGTCGATCATTTCTGGGATGGAATTTGATGAACAGTTAGAACTCGGTCATTTTACACTCTCTGAGAGAAAGTGTAGAGTTTGTGGTGTGATGAAAGATTTAATTGATGGTTATTATCTAATTAGAAAGAATAAAAATATTAAATCATCATATTCATATGAATGTAAGGAGTGTACTATAAAAAGAATAAAAAGTAGAAAAAAACCAAAGATAAAAGACTGGGAGTATCCAGATTGGTAGTTCATGCATAGTTTCCCCAGTGAAATAATGGTAAACAATAAATAATTCCAGAAAAAATATCCTGAGATCGGAGAATACAAGATGGCTCTAAATTTAGCCTCTCCTGGTATCCAAGTTAGAGAAGTAGACCTTACCATCGGTAGAGTGGACGCTACAAGCGGTTCTATCGGTGCTTTAGTCGCTCCATTTACGAAAGGTCCTGTAGAGGAACCACAACTCATTGAGAGTGAGGAAGATTTACTACAAACTTTTGGAAAACCTTATTCAGTAGATAAGCACTACGAATATTGGATGGTTGCATCATCATACTTAGCATATGGTGGAACAATGCAAGTTATTCGTGCTGACGATGCTGGTTTAAATAACGCTGTTATTAGTTCTGGCATATCTTCAACTTATACTGGAATAAAGATTAAGAGTGATACTCACTATAATCAATTAGGTTATGATGAGAATGTGATAGCTGGTATTGAGTATGTTGCAAAAACACCTGGTAGTTATGCAAATGGAATTAAAGTTGCAACAATTGACTCAAAATCAGATCAAATAATAACTGGTATTGCTGGAACAACATTATCGGGAGTAGGGCATGCCACAGGTAATTCTGTTGTTGGTTATGCGATAACTCAAACTGCGTATGGTAGAACAAAGGCAGATGCAACTGGAACTACTACTCTTGATGGTTACATCAAAGGTATAGTTACTAAACAAGTAAGTGAAACAGCATTAGAACTTAAGATTTTATCACACGTAGCTGCGAATGGAACTGAGACTGCTGTTGATTATACACAAGGTGGTATATACAACTTTACTGCTACTGGTGCAATTGGATTGACAACAACAGGTCAACAAATTACCACTAATGGTGTTGGATTTAGCACAATCAGTGCTGGTACAGTAACATACACACAACAACAAGACTGGTTCGCACAACAGAACATAGAACTTTCAGTTGGAACATTAGAATGGGATCAATTATCAGACAAACCAGGTACTTCAGCATATGCTGCTGCAAGAGGCGGTAGATTTGATGAGGTTCACGTTGTTGTAATTGATGACAAAGGAGAAATTACAGGTAACGCTGGAACTATCCTTGAAAAACATCTAAACTTATCAAAAGGTAAGGATGCTGAGTATTCAGTAGGTTCAACAGCATACTGGAGAAAGTATCTTGCAACTAACTCTAAGTACATCTACGGTGGTAGTGGTGGTGGATTCGCTGGAATTACTACAACTTCTTACTCTGTAAGTAGCACAAACACTATTGATGCTGATACTGGATGGGATCAGAACGTTGAAAACGTTACCTTTGCTGGTGTAGGAAATACAGCTGGAACACTTGGCGAAGCCATTACCTCTTCTAATGTTGGTGCTGGATTAACAATCGGTGATTACACTGATGTAAATTCAAGACTTGGTAAAAACTACGGTGGTAAAACAGACTACACAACAACAGGTGCACTTGACTCTGGTATTGATGATATTATCTCAGGATTAACATTATTTGAAAATACAGAGGAAATAGAAGTAGACTTCATTCTTATGGGTGCTGCTCATTATTCTAAAGAGCAATCACAGGCAGTTGCTGAAAAAGCAATCGCTGTTGCAGAGATAAGAAAAGATGCAGTTGCATTTATTTCACCATATCGTAAAGCATTCTTGAACGATACTTCAGTTGGAACTGTAACTGTTAATAACATAGACACAATGACAGATAATGTTGTAGGTTTCTATGCTCCTATCACATCAACCACATACGGTGTATTCGATAGTGGATACAAGTATATGTTTGATAGATTTAATAACACATTCCGCTATGTACCTTTAAATGGTGACATTGCTGGAACTTGTGCAAGAACTGATATTGAACAGTTCCCTTGGTTCTCACCTGCTGGTACAGCAAGAGGATCAATCTTAAATTCTGTAAAACTTATCTACAATCCTGGTAAGAAACAGAGAGACATTCTATATTCAAATAGAATTAATCCTGTAATTCTTTCACCTGGTGCTGGTATTGTTCTCTTTGGAGACAAGACTGGATTCGGTAAGTCATCAGCGTTTGACAGAATCAACGTTCGTAGATTGTTCATTTTCTTAGAAGATGCTATTTCAGCAGCGGCTAAGGATCAACTCTTTGAGTTCAACGATGAACTAACAAGAACAAACTTCGTAAATATAGTTGAACCATTCTTAAGAGAGGTTCAATCCAACAGAGGTATATTTGACTTTGTTGTGATTTGCGATGAAACAAATAATACTGCAGCAGTCATTGATCGTAATGAATTTGTTGCTGACATCTTTATCAAACCAGCAAGATCAATTAACTTCATTGGTCTTACCTTCGTTGCTACCAGAACTGGTGTTGCATTTGAAGAAGTAATTGGTTCCGTTTAATTAACAGAGGTTTAATCAACTATGGCTAGTAGAAATCAGGTCAATCCACCACCACTAAGGACGATTTCCGACTTTAAGAGTAAGTTGACAGGTGGCGGTGCTCGTGCTAATCTGTTTGAAGTTGTCCTCACATTCCCAGATGCTGCTCAACCAGCACAGGATGTTCTTGATAAATCAAGATTTTTAGTTAAAGGGGCACGACTTCCAGCATCTAATATCGCACAAATTGAAGTTCCTTTCCGTGGAAGGGTTCTCAAAATCGCAGGTGACAGAACATTCGATTCTTGGACAGTTACAGTTATCAACGACACAGACTTTGCAATAAGGTCAGCGTTTGAGAACTGGATGAATACAATCAACAAACTAAATGATAACACTGGTTTAGTAAATCCAGCAGATTATCAGGCAGATGCATTTGTATTCCAACTTGACCGTGATGGACAAAGTATCAGGAAATATCGTTTCTATGATACATTCCCAACACAGGTTGGTCCTATCGAACTTTCATATGACGCTCAAGGTATTCAGGAATTCACTGTTGAACTTCAGGTTCAGTATATTGAAATCTTGAAAGGAGATAGTCCAGTTTCAGGCGGTGTGAACATCAGCTAAATAGAACATAATAACAAGTTCATAATATAATGGCAAAACTTTTTGGTTTTAAAATTGAGGATACAGAGAAGAAATCCGCTTCAATTGTCAGCCCTGTTCCTAAGAATAATGAGGACGGGGTTGATAATTATATTTCTAGTGGGTTTTATGGTCAATACGTAGATATTGAAGGTGCATATCGTAACGAACACGAATTAATTAAGAGATATCGAGAGATGGCTTTACACCCAGAGGTGGATAAGGCTATCGAAGATGTTGTTAATGAAGCAATTGTCACAGATTTATATGACTCACCAGTAGAAGTAGAGTTATCGAATCTTAATGCCAGTGAAGGCATCAAGAAAAAAATTAGAGAAGAATTTAGATATCTAAAAGAAACAATGGACTTCGATAAGAAGTCTCATGAAATTTTCCGTAACTGGTATATTGATGGTCGTTTATATTACCTCAAAGTCATAGATTTAAAGAATCCTCAAGAGGGAATTAAGGATCTAAGATATATTGATCCGATGAAGTTAAAGTATATTCGTCAAGAGAAGAAAGAAAATAATGATGTTAATTCAAGATTAAGACCAGAAAAACAATCTGTTCCAAATCCACAGTTTGATGAATATTATCTTTATACATCAAAACCTAACTTTCCTACAGGAATGATAACTCAGGCAGGTAAGAATGCTGTCAAGATATCAAAAGATTCAATCACATATTGCACATCAGGATTAGTAGATCGTAATAAGAACAGAGTTCTTTCTTATCTACAGAAAGCAATCAAAGCACTCAATCAATTAAGAATGATTGAAGATAGTTTAGTTATTTACAGACTATCAAGAGCACCAGAAAGAAGAATATTTTATATTGATGTAGGTAATCTACCAAAAATTAAAGCAGAACAATACCTTAAAGAGGTAATGAATCGTTATCGTAATAAACTTGTTTATAATGCACAAACTGGTGAGATTCGTGATGACCGTAAATTTATGTCAATGATGGAAGATTTTTGGTTGCCAAGAAGAGAAGGTGGTCGGGGAACCGAAATCACAACTCTACCAGGTGGTCAAAATCTTGGAGAACTTGCTGATATTGAATACTTCCAGAAAAAATTATATCGTGCATTGGGTGTACCAGAATCAAGAATTGGTGCTGATAGTGGATTTAATTTAGGTCGTTCATCAGAGATATTAAGAGATGAACTTGGATTTGCAAAATTTGTTGGGCGTTTAAGAAAGCGTTTTGCTGCTATGTTCAACGATATGCTTAAGACACAACTCATTCTTAAGAATATTGTTACTCCTGAAGATTGGGCACAAATGGAAGATCATATTCAGTATGATTTCTTATACGATAATCAGTTTGCAGAACTTAAAGAATCAGAGATGTTACAGAATCGTTTGGCTAATCTTGCAACGATTGAACCATATATTGGTAAGTTTTATTCAACAGAGTATGTTCGTAAGAGAGTTCTTCAACAAACAGATCAGGAAATTGAAGAAATTGATATGCAGATTGAAGATGAGATTGAAAAAGGTATTCTTCCAAATCCAGCAGAGGTTGATCCAATTACAGGAGAACCATTACCACAAGGACAAGATTTAGGAGAAGTTCCTACAGATGAAGATCCAGATGCTTCTGCTGCAAAGGTAACAGACGCAGAATATCAAAAGGATACAAAGACAGCGGAGATTTAATATGCCCTTATCAATGACTGGTCTTGGTGGTGGTGCAACTTCACTTTTCCGTGCTGGTGCAGGAGGTGGAGCAGGAATTTTTAGTGATCTTGTTTCATTAGTAACCACTTTAGATAGCATTTCTAATCCTTCATCAAGTAGTTCTACCGATATTGGATATATTCAAGGTTTAATTGAAAGTGCAAATACCGCATTTAATGTATTTGCTGTAATAGGACAAAGTGGTTATGCGGAGTCATTAAATGGAGTAGGAGCAGCGGGTGGTAATGTATCTTTTACTCAAAAAAACTTTGCTTATAATACTAGTTCAAGTAATATTATCTCAACAGGAAATGACATTGTTGATATGGGTGGTGGTTCTACTTCAGGAATTTCTGGTGCTTCTGTAATCGATGGTAAAAAATGGATGGCGAGTGCTCAGTTTAATGGTAATTATTTTGATGGAATTCTAATATGGATATTTACTGGAGACTCGGTTAATAATAGTGGAACTGTAAATACAAATAATAGACCAGTTACTAAAACAAGAGATATTTTTTATCCAGTTGGAGTAGGTAATAATGATTATCATCATTTTTACCCCATTGCACTTTCTGCCAATGGACATAGTAATACTGTTTATTCTAATTTTTTTTCAGGTAGAAATGGATGGAATTTTAGTAATGGATCGGGTGCTAGTAACACAGGATATAGTTCTAATATGTCTAATGATGATGGTGCTTGGGGATACAGAATTCCTACATCAAATAACACTTCTTATGTAGATGGTAATTCACCTGGTGCATCTCAATTTGACACAGGTGGTGCTGCACCTGGTTTTGGTATGGGAAATTATGATGCTGGTGATAGTAATAGTAGAGCTTATTGGAATGGTACTGATTACGGAAGTAGTAATAATTTAGGATTTGTATTCACTGGTGATGCATAAACGGAGATAAATTATGAAATCAATGAGTGGATTCGGTGGTGGTGTTGCTTCATTAATGATGAAGACTGCTGCTGGCGGTGGTGGAATAGTTACTAACAACTTAGTTCTACACTTAGATGCTGGTAATTCTTCATCTTACTCTGGTAGTGGTACGACATGGACTGATCTAAGTGGACAGAGTAATAATGGAACTTTAGTTGGTGGCACTGGTTACAGCAGTGATGATGGCGGTGTTTTAGTTTTTGATGGAACTGATGATTATGTAGTAACAGGTTCTGATATGTTTAATGCAAATGCTGATTTTACAGTTTCTATATGGCTTTTTATGGATGACAATTCAGTTCAAAGAGCTTTTATTGCAGATGTTGATAATTCACAAAGTTTATTTTTAAGGTACAATAATGGCATACAGGTAGTTAACAGTAATACAGCAGTTCTTGGTAGTTTTTCTTCTTCAACTTTATTAACAAACACTTGGTATAATATTACGCTTACTAGATCATCTAACACATATACTTTATATGTTAATGGTAATTCTGTTTCTAGTTTATATGGTATTAGTCAAAACTTTACGCATAGTCCAACTACTATAGGTGCAAATAATAACAATTCACCTCCACCCGCCTACAAAAATGCTTTTGATGGAAAGATTGCACAAGTCTTTGCTTATAATACTGCACTATCAGACAGTGATGTTCAACAAAATTTTGATGCAACAAAAAGTAGGTATACTGGAGTAATTACTGATAACTTAGTTCTTAATTTAGATGCTGGTGATTCCTCTTCTTATTCGGGTAGTGGTAATACTTGGACTGATCTATCAAGTAGTAATAATGATGGAACAATCAATGGAGCGACTTATAATTCTGGTAATGGTGGATATTTTGATTTTGATGGAAGTAATGATAGTATATCATTTACCCTTAGTAATGATTTTGCTTTTGGCACAGGTGATTTTACAATTGAGGCATGGGTTAGATTTGCTGCAGTAGGAGATGGAGGAACTATCTCTGAGACGAGAGAAAATGCGGTAGGCAATCCTGCAAGGCAAGGTCTTGGGTTTGGAATGAGATCAAATCGAATCACTATCTGGTCTGGTGTGACAAATACTTTTATTATAGATAAAACTTTAAGTTTACCTATAAATGCATGGCATCATGTTATCGTTTCTAGAAGTAGTGGAACTCTTAAAAGTTATATTAATACAGTTGAGGAAACCTCTTCATCTAATACTCATAATTTTACTAGAAGAAATTTATTCATTGGTAGAAATATTAATGATTCGTCCACGGGTGGAACAACTTGGGGTAATCAAGATCAAGCACTTCTGCGTATTTACAAAGGAAAAGGATTTTCAGCAGCTGACGTTCAACGAAATTTTGATGCAACAAAAAGTAGGTATACTGGATTAGTTACTGATAACTTAGTTCTAAACTTAGATGCGGGAGATAGTAATTCTTATTCTGGATCTGGCACTACTTGGACTGATTTAAGTGAACAAGGTAATCATGCAACCTTAATTAATAATCCTACTTATAGTTCAAATAATGAAGGGTATTTAAATTTTGATGGTATTAACGATTATGCAACTCTACCTAATATGGATTTAACAGGTAATGAAATTACCTTTAGTATTTGGACTTATGCTACAAGTACTGACAGTAATTCTTCTTTAATATTTTTAGGTGACTCTACTGCACCTCATGGAAACGGTAGAATAATCCAAGTACACCTTCCTTATTCTGGTAGTTATTACTTTGACAAAGGACACGATGGGAGTTCGAGTGCATCTTATGACAGACTCTCAGGTTCATTACCTAATAGTGATTTTTACCAACAATGGGTTAATTGGGCATTTACAGCAAATGCCTCTACAGGAAGTATGAAAATATATAGAAATGCATCATTATATGCTAGTGCTACTGGTAAAACAAAAACCTTTTCTAACTCAGATGGTAATATGAAATATATTGCATATGGTGGAAATTATTATTATAAAGGTCGTATATCAAATCTTCAATTATATAAAAAAGAACTATCATTATCAGAGGTTACTCAAAATTTTGAAGCAGCAAAAACTAGATTTGGATTATAGTGATCTCATAAATGTATAAATAAATATATTGCAATAAATTAATCTTATGGAAGATCTTGTGGATTTGATCGCAACTGACGCTAGTGCTAGTGATATTTCCGATAAAATAAAGGAAAGATTGTATGCCAAAGCAGCAGAATATGTAGACTCAGCTAGACCAGAAGTCGCTGCTAGTCTTTTTGGTGGAGATGCACCTGAAGCAGAATCTGATCTTGAAGTGGAAGATGAAACTACTATAGAACCAGAAACAGATGAACACGTTAATTAAAGGTACTGAAGCAGCTTGTGGCACAGATGCTGCAGGAGCATCCACTTTCGGTAGTGCGACAGTCGTTCGTCTCGTTAATAATAGTACAACAGCAAGACTAGTGACTGTTATTGATGAAGTTGGTGGATCTACAACAATTGGAACTTTTACTTTACCAGGTAACAAAGTTGAATTTGTAGAGAAGAAACCAACTGAAGCGATCTTTGCAGCAAACGCTGCTGTTTTAGGTGCAAAAGCAGGATACACAATTAGTTAAAATAGAATCATGAAACTTATCACAGAAGAAATTTCTCAAGTACAATTTATCACCGAAGGTAAAGGCAAAGCAAAACGTCTTTGCATCGAAGGTGTATTCCTTCAAGGTGGTATTAAAAATCGTAATGGGAGAATGTATCCCGTTGACATTCTTGAAAGAGAAGTTAACAGATACAATAAAACTTTTGTGCAAGAAGGTAGAGCACTTGGCGAACTCGGTCATCCCGAAGGACCAACTGTCAACCTTGATCGTGTATCACACAAAATTACCTCGCTCGTAAGAGAAGGCAATAACTTTAGAGGTAAGGCAACATTATTATCAACTCCAATGGGTAAAATCGCTTCATCATTGCTAGATGAAGGAGTCAAACTCGGAGTATCTTCTCGTGGTGTTGGATCACTTAAAGAGAGTAATAATGGTTGTAAAATGGTTGGAGAAGATTTCCAACTTGCAACTGCTGCTGACATAGTAGCAGACCCTTCTGCACCAGACGCTTTTGTGAATGGAATTATGGAAGGAAAAGAGTGGATTTGGGAAGGAGGTTCACTTCGTGAGCAACTCGCAGAGAAAACTCAAAGGACAATTAATACACTTGTCGATCAACAAAGACTAGAGGAAAAGAAGTTAAGTCTATTCCAAGATTTTCTAAATAACCTCTAAATATAAAATATCTATAAATAAGTATAGATTCTTACGAATTATCAAAAAAACTCGGTAACAACTTACACGAAATGGAAAACATCGAAGAAAACCAGGTCACAGCAGGAGCAGCAAAAGCTGAAGTCATGCCATCATCAGGTGCTCAAGTCGAGGATCTTGGTGGACCTACACCAGAAAACTACAAGCCAGATGACGACTCTGCAAAACTTAAAGACCCTGCAGCGACCCTTGCTCAAGTCAAGGACATCGTAAATGCAAAGGCAGCTAAGGCAGAGGAAACAAAACCTGAAGGCGATGTAATCGAAGAAGAACCAAAAGCTGAAGCAACTGATGAAGTTGTTGCAGAAGAGGAAACTTCTGAAACAGAGGAAGTTGTTGCCGAGGAGGAGACAACAGAAGAAGAAACCATCGAAGAAGAAGAGAAGTACGATGTCGAAGCAGATGTCGCAGCACTTCTTGAAGGTGAAGAACTCTCTGAAGACTTCCAGAAAAAAGCAACTACTATCTTTGAGGCTGCAATTAAGTCTAAAGTTGCAACAATCAAAGAAGAATTGCAAGAAGCCTATGCTACTGCACTAGTTGAAGAACTAGATGAGATTAAGAAAGGCTTAACAGAAAGAGTCGATTCATACCTCGAATATGTTTGTGATGAATGGTTCCAAGAGAACGCATTACAAGTAGAGGCAGGACTCAAAACAGAAATGACTGAATCATTCCTTGACGGAATGAAATCACTATTTGAAGAACATTATGTAACTATTCCTGAAGACAAATACGATGTGCTTAATAGCATGGTAGACAAGCTTGATGAAATGGAGAATAAACTCAATGAGCAGATTGACCGCAATGTTGCTCTTAATAAGAGATTAGCAGAATCCAATGCAGATGGCGTTTTCGCTTCTGTATGTGAGGGTCTAGCAGACACTCAAAAGGAAAAACTTGCTTCTCTTGCCGAAAAGGTTGAGTTTGAAAGTGAGGCAGACTATCGTGAGAAACTAGAGACACTTAAGGAATCATATTTCCCAAGTAAGGCTAGTGCTCCAAAGAACACCTCTGAGAATTTATCAGAAGAGGTTTCCACAGACGAAGTAATCTCAGAAGAGGTTGCTCCTAGAATGCAAGCCTACCTGAATGTTCTTTCCAGAGCTGTTAACAAGTGAATTTAACACAATTCAAACAAAAAACTAAGAGGTAAAAACTCAAATGCAAATGTATAACACACAACAATTGCAGGAGAAGTGGGCACCTATTCTCGATTATGACGGACTTGATCCAATCAAAGACGCACACAGAAGAAGTACAACCGCTATCTTGCTTGAAAACCAAGAAAAAGAATTAAGAGAGGAAGCATCATTCCTATCTGAACAGCCAACTGTAAACACCAATAGTTCTAGTAGTGCAGCAGGTTTCTCTGCAGACGCATCTACACCTGTTGCAGGTTTCGACCCAGTACTTATCAGTCTAATTCGTCGTTCAATGCCTAACTTGGTGGCATACGATTTAGCTGGTGTACAACCAATGAATGGTCCAACTGGACTTATCTTCGCAATGAGATCCAGATTCAACAACATGACTGGAACAGAAGCATTATTCAACGAAGCAGATTCAGCATTCTCAGGACAGGATGATGGATTAGATGTAACATCTGGTTTCGTAGATGGAGCTGTTGGTTTAGGTACAACTGCACAGCAAGGAAGCAATCCTGGTCTGTTAAGTGGTGCTTCATCACCAACTGATGCTACTCAGTATAACGTCGGTACAGGAATGAGAACCGATGACTCTGAAGCATTAGGTAATGCAGCTGGAGATCACTTCAACCAGATGGCATTCAGTATTGAGAAAGTTACTGTGACTGCGAAGTCCAGAGCACTCAAAGCTGAGTACAGTTTAGAATTAGCTCAAGACCTTAAGGCAATCCACGGATTGAATGCAGAGGCTGAGTTAGCAAACATTCTATCAACTGAAATCCTTGGAGAAATCAACAGAGAAGTCATTAGAACAATCTATAACGTAGCGAAGCCTGGTGCTCAAGCAAACGTTGCTTCTGGTGGTACATTCGACTTAGACACAGACTCAAACGGAAGATGGTCTGTTGAGAAGTTTAAGGGATTGATATTCCAAATCGAGAGAGACGCTAACGCAATCGCACAGCAAACTCGTAGAGGAAAGGGTAACATGATCATGTGTTCAGCAGACGTTGCTTCTGCATTAACCATGGCTGGCGTACTCGACTACACTCCTGCTCTAAATGCTAACCTTAACGTAGATGACACAGGCAATACATTTGCTGGTGTATTACAAGGTAAGTATAGAGTATACATCGACCCATTTGCTGCTAACGTATCTGGAGATCAGTACTACGTTGTTGGTTACAAAGGTACTTCACCTTACGATGCTGGATTATTCTACTGCCCATACGTTCCCCTACAGATGGTTCGTGCAGTTGGTCAGGATACATTCCAACCAAAAATCGGGTTTAAGACTCGTTACGGTATCGTTGCTAACCCATTCGCTGAAGGTACAACTGTTGGTGCAGGTACAGTTAAGCGTAACTCAAACGTATACTACAGAAGAGTTAAGGTTGCAAACCTTATGTAATAAATATCTCGTTCGAGATTCCAGAGACTCCTTCGGGGGTCTCTTTTTTTGTTTGCGTTTCCTGATATATAAATATTTGTAAACATAAAAATTGGTCATGTTAAACCTATTAGGTAGGGGACAAGCACCAGAGTGGGACGAAGATAAGCATGACATTGATGAAGTCTTTGCTTTTATGTGTTATCGTGGATTACATTATGCAAAAACGGTTTATATAAATGTTAGTATGGAAGGTCCCTCTTGGTTCTTAAACAACCCAAGAAAAGATGATAAGAGATCTAGTTAAATCTGATGATAAAATATTACATCAAAGGGTTAAACCTTGTGGTGCGAATTTAGATCGTCATTTTTTAGCGAAAACATTAATAGAAAATATGCATCATTATGATGGAGTAGGTCTTTCTGCAAATCAAATTGGTATTGATGCAAGAGCATTTGCGATGATGAGAGATATTGAAACTAATGACGTTATTGTATGCTTTAATCCTCGTATCATAAAAAGATATGAAGATTATGTTTGGTTTGAAGAGGGATGTTTATCTTTTCCTGATGAGATTATAAATGTTCACAGACCAGATAAAATTGTGGTAAAATATGAAGACGAAGATAAAAAAGACCATAAAATAAAATTAAGTGGTATGGCAGCAAGAATATTTTTACATGAATTTGACCATTTACAGGGAATTGTTTTTACTACTCATAAATAATCAAAAATCCCATGTCTCAGTATACTGAAATTTTTACATTACCACCTTTCAATGGTCAGTTTGTACCCCCAAGGTACACAACAGATGAGAGGGTTGGATTAACATCTGAGACAGGTTCGATAATTTTTAACACATCATCAAATAAATTACAGTGTTATGATGGGTCAAATTGGAATGATTTATTCTAAATAATTAAAAAGATAATGACAAGTTCGGCATTCGCAAAGCAAATAGATAATCGTAATTTCCTTTCAGGTGTTGCTTTTAAGTTTAATTTGACAAAGTTTCCAAAGGTTGACTTTTTCTCAAATTCTGCTAGAATACCAGAGTTGAACCTCGAACTTACTCGTCAACCATCTTATTTAAAGAATATAGATGTACCTGGTGAGAGATTAACATACGGTGATTTAACACTTCGTTTTTTAGTTGATGAGAATATGGAAAACTATATTTCTGTTTACACTTGGTTAAAAGGTTTAGGATTTCCAGAATCCACTAAAGAATTTGCAGACCTTAATAAAGATAAAGAAGGTTTGAGAGATCCAAAACAAGCATTTTGTGATGGAACTCTCAGTATTTTAAACAGTAATTATCGAGAAGTTGCAAAAGTTAAGTTTAATGATTTGTTCCCAACATCCTTGACATCTTTAGATTTTGATGCTACAAATACAGATGTACAGTATTTTACAGCAGAGGCAACATTTAAGTACACAATTTATAATTTATCAGCAAGTAATTAATGGATCTTGAAAAAATTCAGGCAATGTGGGAGAAAGATTCTCATATTGACCCTGATAATTTACATGATGAATCACTCAAAATACCTCAACTTCACTCAAAGTATTACACACTCTACAATACAATTACTTTATTGAGGGAGAAGGCAAGAGAACAATACAGTAAAGTTAGACTAGAAAGATATAATTATTACACTGGTAAAGCAACAGCAGAGGTTTATGCAGAAGAACCATTTCCATATAAAGTTCGTGAGAAAGATGCAATTCAAAGACATTTAGAAGCAGATGATAAGATGAATAAAATTGATATGAAGATTAAATACTATGATGTGATGCTTAAATTTTTAGAAGAAATTATAAGAGCAGTATCAAATCGAACTTACCAAATTAAAAATGCGATTGAATGGAATAAATTTCAAGCAGGGTTTGGATAATATAAATACCTGAGTAGAATTAATAATACCATGAAACCTACACCAAGAGAAGCAAAACTAATTCACGAGAAGTATGATAAGGTCGTGAAACATTTAATTGATGAGAAGTATGCTGTTGATAAGGATGCAGCAGATAAAATTATCTCAGGTATGAGTCAAGACTGGTACGATACTATTGCAGAATAATGAAATCATTCAAAGAATTTCAAAGCATTTTAGAAATGCAAGGTCAAATTAATAGAGCAGACATTATTGGTGGAACACCAGCTGCTAAAAATGCTGCTGCTGGAAAAGGTAAGTATACTCCAGGAAAAGGAGTTACAAAAGATTTTAAATTAGATCCTACATTCAAATTACCAAAAGTTTAATTATTTAATTTATTATGAAAATTGATACACAAGGAATGTCATATGGAGATGGCAAAGGTAGTGGCAAAAGTCTTGAAGAGCAACGTGCTGCTATACCACCCGCTGATAAACGTGAACTTAACTTAATTAGTGATGCTTTGAAAGTTGAGTTAAAAAAACTTATAAATGAAGTTCTAGATGAGAGATCTTGGTCACACGTACCATCAGTTGAAATGCTAGATTCAATCGAAATATATAATGCTGGAGATTATGATGGAAATATAGACCTAAAGTAGTGTACTAAATAATTCTATATTGATATAGGATTATGGCTAGTTTGATTATATCAAAAAAGAATGAAGTTCATCTTCATATTGAATCTGATATTCACGTATATTATGAGTTGGCAGATTACTTCACATTTGAAGTACCTGGTGCAAAGTTTATGCCGACTTATAAAAATAAGTATTGGGACGGAAAGATAAGGTTATTTAATATTCAAAATGGACAGATATATGTTGGTCTTTTAGATAAAGTTATACAATTTTGTAAAGATCACGAATACACATACGAATTTCAAGAGAGTAAATATTATGGTTTACCATTTGAGGTAAATCCAAACATCTCAAAAGAAGGTGTAAAAGATTATGTGACATCAATATCCAAATATAAACCTAGAGACTATCAGGTTGATGGAATATATGATGCCTTAAAATATAATCGTAAACTATTGATATCTCCAACTGCTTCAGGAAAGTCGCTGATGATATACGGGATTGTGCGATATTTTGTTGAAAGAAAGCAAAATACTCTGATTGTTGTTCCAACGACATCCCTTGTAGAACAAATGTATAAAGACTTTGCGGACTATGGTTGGGATGTTGGTTCATACTGTCATAAAATATATGCTGGAAAAGAAAGACAGACCGATTCTCAGGTTATTATTACAACGTGGCAGTCTATCTATAAACTCCCTCGAAAGTATTTTGAGAGATTTTCTGTGGTGGTAGGTGATGAAGCACATCAATTTAAATCAAAGTCATTAATATCTATCATGACAAAACTTGGAAATGCCAAGTATCGTTATGGTTTCACAGGAACTCTTGATGGAACACAAACACATAAGTGGGTATTAGAAGGTCTCTTTGGTCCGTCTTATAAAATTATTAAGACAGACGAGCTTATGAAGAAAGGTCACGTTGCGACGTTGGATATTAACGTGCTTCTATTGAAACACCCACCAAATAAATTTGAAACATTTGAGGATGAGATACAGTATATTATAACTCATAATCGAAGAAATAACTTCATTCGTAATCTTGCATTAGACCTAAAAGGAAACACTCTAATTTTGTTTGCAAGAGTCGAAGGACACGGTGAACCACTTTATAACTTGATACTAAATAGTAATGTCCTAGAGCAACGTCAAGTATTTTTTGTACATGGTGGTGTTGCTACTGAAGATAGGGAAGAAGTTAGAACAATCACGGAAAAAGAAAACAATGCTATCATTATTGCCTCTTACGGCACCTTCTCAACTGGAATTAACATTAAAAATCTTCATAATGTAATATTTGCTTCCCCATCAAAATCAAGAATAAGAAACCTCCAATCAATAGGTCGTGTTCTTCGTAAAGGAAGTAACAAAACAAAAGCAACATTATATGATATTGCTGATGACATTAGTTACAAATCAAGAAGAAACTACACATTGAATCACTTAATCGAACGTATTAAGGTATATAATGAAGAAAACTTCAACTACGATATAGTTAACATACCACTTAAAAACTAATGGGAGACGAGTTTCCCGCAGTATTAAAATTAGTCACAGGTGAGGAAATCTTTGCCTTAGTTTCTGTTGATGAAAATGACGGAGACCCCATTATCATGCTTTCAAATCCTGTAATTATGAAAATGCTTTACTCTCCTGGAGGTCAGTATGTAAAGGTTCGACCTTGGTTAGAACTCCCTACTGAAGATCTTTTCTTGTTAAAATATGATAAAATAGTTACTATGTCAGAGATTAGTGACTCACGAATGATTCAGTTTTATGAGAAATATTTAAACGATGAAGATATAGATATTGAGTTAGACGGTAGAGTATCTTTAAATAATAAGATGGGATTAGTCTCAACTGTTGAAGATGCTCGCCAGAGCCTTGAAAAGATATTTAAGATTAATAAAGATAAGCCTAATTAACCTTATCAACCCTTACAGTGTTGATTGTACATCCTTTTAGGGGTATTGTCAAGTCCTATAAATTATGTTATACTATCAATATATTAAGTCAGGTATATGGTAAAGAAGAAATCTGAGCATTATGTTAACAATAAGGAATTATTAGAAGCATTAATTGTTTATAGAGCAAAGGTTGCTGCTGCAGCAGAGGAGGGAAAACCAAAACCAAGAATTACAAACTATCTTGGAGAGTGCTTTCTCAAGATTGCAACACACCTATCATATAAACCAAACTTCGTTAACTATATGTTCCGTGATGATATGATATCGGACGGGATTGAAAACTGTGTTCAGTATATTCATAACTTTGATCCAGAAAAATCAAGAAATCCATTTGCATACTTTACTCAAATTATTCTT